>Ga0172372_10001643_pt1 | contig 34660 bp, 32 predicted proteins | sample LakKiv5m_2_FD_114544 | JGI IMG/M metagenome (GOLD analysis project Ga0172372, IMG submission 114544) | Freshwater microbial communities from Kabuno Bay, South-Kivu, Congo - kab_092012_9.5m | ecosystem: Environmental > Aquatic > Freshwater > Lake | place: Democratic Republic of the Congo... | reverse complement strand
TGATAACGAATACTACTTATCTTTTGATGAAGAAAGATATCATGTAGCATATTCTGATGGCACTATTGAACCGCTAACTTCTGACAAAGTACAAGTATCTTCAAATAGAAAAAATGTTTCTATTATTGGATTATCTAGAACAGCAGAAACAAATATTAGGGTCAGTGCCGTCCTCAATAAAAATAAAGTAACTCAAAAGCAAAAAAAACTAAGAAATACTTCTTCAATAATTGTTTCCAGATCATCTAATCCTGCATCTGGAATTGGATCAACAACTACTAATGATGGATTGACATATAGCAATGTTTATGGAACAAGAGTTCAAGATGAAGAAATTTCACTGAACAAACCAGATGTATTGAGAGTTTTAGCAATCTATGAATCAGACGATCAAAACGATCCGGATTTACCGAAGATCATTGTATCAAATATTAGTGGTCCAAACCAATCAACAGCAGATTTTATAATTGGAGAAAAAATAACAGGACAAAGTAGCAAGGCAGTCGCTAGAGTTGTTTCTTCAGTTTCAGCGACTCAAATTGAAATAGTATATTTGAACGATAAGATTTTTTCAATAGGAGAATCTATAGAATCTGAGAAATCAAAAATAGGTTCTACTTGTGCAAGTCTTTCTCCATCAGATAAAAATATAACTAATGATTATACCGTAGATAATGGTCAACGATCATCTTTCTATGATTATGGAAGAATCGTACTGAAAAAAGGTAGACCAAAACCAAAGAGAAAAGTAAGAATAGTATTTGAAAACTTTGAGGTAGATTCCAGTGATACTGGCGATCTGTTTACTTCAGAAAGTTTTGACAACGAATTGTATTCAAATGATATACCAGTATTTGAAGGTATTAGAAATACTGATCTCATAGACTTGAGACCAAGAGTTGGTGATTATAGTCTAACCAGCACACGTTCTCCTTTTGATTTTGCATCTAGAAATTTTGCTCAAAGTGGTCAATATGTTCCAAACATATTGGTTTCTGATGAAAGTGTAGTTATAAACTATCAATATTACCTTGGTAGAATTGATAAAATTTTCTTAGATGGTAGTGGAAATTTCCACGTTGTTAAGGGTATACCATCAGAAAATCCTCAATTGCCCGCTGATCTTGATGGCAACTTAGATGTTGCTACCGTAACTCTGCCGCCATATCTATTCTCTTTAGATTCTATTCAAGTTAAGAGAGCAGAGCATAAGAGATACACAATGAAAGATATTAGTAATCTTGATACAAGAATTACTAATCTTGAATATTATACGGCACTTTCGCTTTTAGAAAAAGAAACAGAAGCACTTACAATACAAGATGCCAAGGGTCTTGACAGATTCAAGAGTGGTTTTTTCGTAGATAACTTCAAAACACATCAAATTCAAGATCAATCTAATCTAGATTTTGCGTGTTCTATTGATACATACGATGCTGAACTGAGACCATCTCACTTTACAAATTCTCTAGATTTGGTTTTAGGAACAACAGCACTTCCTGGAATTGGTGCCTCTGCTCCATCAACTAGAGACCTCAGATATAATAATGACTTACTCGATCCAAACCTAAGGAAAACTGGGGATTTAGTAACACTAAATTATGCAGATCTCACATACATGCAAAATATTTTTGCATCTAGAGTTGAATCTGTAAATCCATTTCTAATTACAACCTGGATAGGAAGTCTTTCACTATATCCATCTTCTGATTCTTGGGTAGATCAAACTATAATAAAAACTAATGAGTTTGATGCTAATGGACCAGATTTCATTGCATCTGTACAAACATTAGGAATTAATGAAGCTACTGGATTTGGAGAAATTGTCTGGGGATCTTGGGTTGATACCGTTACTGGTAGAGATACAAGAACAACTGATGCAACAAACGTAATCACAAAAACTAAGCAACTCAATGCAACTGACGACATAAAGACTACGACAACTCAAACTGTTAGAACAACTTCCGAGGTAGAACTTCACAAACAAACTAGAGAAGGAATTGCATCAAGATCTACACCCCACATTGAAAAAATAAATGTTGGAAATAAAGTTGTAAACAGAACTAGTGTTACATTCATGAGATCTCGTAATATAGAATTTACGGGAACTAGACTGAAACCCAGAACTCAAGTTTATCCAGTTTTAGATAACTATGGAATGAGTGGTTATACAGTTCCAAAACTGCTGGAAATTTCCATGACAAGTGGAACATTCCAAGTCGGAGAAACTGTAGTGGGATCTTTGGTCCAAAGTAATCCTGGAAATAATGTTCCATTACCAGCAGCTTCTCCAACATTCCAATTTAGAGTTGCATATGCAAATCATAAATCTGGACCTTATGATTCTCCAACGTCTGTTTATAACTTGAATCCTTATAATAATAATGTTATTCTGCCAGATGAGTATTCTTCCACATCATCTATTTTGAATGTTGATACAACTTCACTATCAACAACCGTAGAAGGAACTTATTTTGGTTATCCTGTAGTTGGAATGCAACTAATTGGACAAACAAGTAGTGCTCAAGCTACAGTATCTAATGTCAGACTTATTACTGATGAAGTTGGATCTGTAATTGGAGCACTCTTCATTCCAAATCCAGCTGCTCCTAGCAATCCTCAGTTTACTACTGGAGTAAAAATTGTAAAATTAACATCATTACCAACAATAAATTTTGTTTCATCTCTAAATTCAACTGCAGCTGAAACAACTTTCCCTGCAAGTGGTGTTTTAGAGTTTACTGAAGAAAATATTTTATCGGTAAGATCAAACGCAATTCACCAATCAATATTCCAAGAATCAACTACTTCAGAGTCAATTCTTGGATCATCCAGTGCAGTTATTAGTGAAATAACTCAAGATACAATCCTGACTAACGTAAGATCACTTCCTGCTGCAAATTGTGATGCTCGTTATGTCGCGTATACAACTGCCATAAACAATGGTTATGATTCCTATACTTCATATGCGCGAGCAATAGGTGATTATGAAGCAAACTTGATTTATAACACAGCGGTTCTTCTTACAAGACCAGGATCTCCAAAAGAATGTGGTGCTACAACTTCTACATCAAGTGGTAGAAGATCTACGACAACTAGTTCTAGAAACACTAGAAGAACTAGAAGCAGTAGGGGTGGCAGATCTTATAATTTTGATTTAGGTGGAAGATTAATAAGTACATCAAATCTTGGATCGACAAGAACATTATATACATCCACAAATATTAGTGGAACTGGATCAAGAAGTTATAGATCATCGTCCTCCAACTCTAGATCATCTTCTAGCAGATCTAGTGGAAGCAGTCGTAGCAGTAGTGGAGGAAGAAGTTATAACTTTGATAATAGAGGTAATCTAATTTCAACAGCAAATCTTGGAAGCACACAAACTTCATTTACAAGCAGATGTAGTTCTGGAAGAGATCCTCTTGCACAATCATTCTTTGTCAATTCTGCTGAAGGTGCTTTTATCACTGCTATTGAATGTTACTTCCAGGTGAAAGATGAACTTCTTCCCGTCACAATGCAAATTAGAACGATGCGTGATGGAACGCCAACAACTTCGGTAGTTCCTTTCAGTGAACTTGATCTTATGCCATCTCAGGTTAATATTTCTGATGATGCATCTGTTGCAACTAAGTTTACGTTCTCTTCTCCAGTTTATCTGAAGGGGAACACAGAATATGCATTTGTTCTTTTAGCAGATACTCCAAATTATGGAGTTTGGATTTCAAGAATGGGTGAAGAAGATATCACAAATTCAATAACAAGTCCAAACGCAACCCGCACAATTATTTCGCAACAACCTTTACTTGGATCACTATTCAAGTCACAAAATGGTTCAACTTGGGATGCAAGTCAGTTTGAAGATATCAAATTTACAATGTATAGAGCTCAGTTTACTACAAACACAAGAGCAAATGCGTCATTCTATAATCCAGAACTTTCACTAGGAAATGGTGGTTCAATTATTCTTGGAGAAAATCCAATCGAAACTCTATCTAAGAGAATAATCGTTGGTCTCGGAACTACACTTTCATCTTCACAAGAATCAACTCTTGTTCAAGGAGTGAATATTTCTCAAGTAAATAATACAACAGCAACTGGTGTCATTATAGACACTTATGGTGCAATTGGAATTGGTGGATCCGTTACTATTATCAATGCTGGAATAGGTTATACACCTTCCTCTGGAATATCAACATACACAAATGTTTCCTTGACAACACTATTGGGTAAAGGATCAAATGCAACTGCAAATATTACAGTAAATAATGGTGGAATTACATCTTGCTTTATTACAAATGGTGGAACAGGTTATTCAGTAGGTGATGAACTTGGAATTACAACTCTTGGTAGTTCCTCTTTAGGAAGAAATGCAAGATTTAGTGTTGGTATCATATCAGCAGTCAATGCAATAGAACTTGATTTTGTACAGGGCGAATTTACAACTGGAACTGCATCCACCTTGACCTATAGAAATCAAACAACTGGTGGAATTACAACAGTAACAGGAGTAACTGTAAACACAATTACAGAAGACACTTTATATGATGGATTGCATTTCAATGTAAGAAATAGAAATCATGCAATGTATTCATCGTCTAATGTCGTTACTTTGAAGAACATTGCTCCCGACATGAAACCAACAACAATTTCTGCAGATGTTGACAAAACTGTAACTACAAACATTTCTGTCGCAAACACTGCTAGATTTGAAACATTTGAAAATGTTGGAGTCGGAACAACAAATCCTGGTTATGCAATTTTAGGAAATGAAATAATTTCTTATACTGGTGTTAGTGGTAATCAACTTACAGGTATCAGCAGAAACGTTGATAGTAGTGGATCACCATTGCATGTATCTGGTGAATATATTTCAAAATATGAACTAAACGGTATTTCTCTAAGAAGAATCAATAAAGATCATATTCTTGGTGATGCCACTGTGGCAGATGCAAGAGAATTGGATAATTTCTATGTAAAAGTTGACACATCTCTTAGAGGTGAGGATAGATCCACAAATTCAGGTAAACCCAAACTATTCTTTAATTCTACCAAAAAAGTTGGTGGTAACGAGATATTCTCTACGAGAAACATTCAGTTTGAAACAATCACTCCTAACTTCCAAACAATGATTCTACCTGGAACTAATTTGGATGCAAGTATTAGAACAGTTAGTGCAACAAGTGTTGATGGAGTTGAATCACCATTCTTGGATCTTGGATATGAATCGATTTCTCTAGATAGACCAAATGATCTATCAACTCCAAGAATCATTGCATCAAGAGTAAATGAGAATACTATTCTCACAGATCTTCCCGGAAGAAAATCATTTACCTTTGATCTAGAACTTCTCTCAGAAAATTCTTTTGTATCACCAGTAATTGATTTGGATAGAACAAATATTATTCTAACATCAAATAGATTGAATAGTCCAGTGACAGATTACACTACGGATAATCGTATTACAATAACTGGACAAGATCCACATGCAGCTGCTTATGTAACTAAAAAGATTGATTTGGCAAATCCAGCAAATTCTATAAAAGTTCTGTTTAGTGCATATAGACATGAAACTGCTGATATAAGAGTTCTTTATAAAATATTCACAAATGACTCAAATATTGATTCTATGCCTTATGAGTTATTCCCTGGATATAGCAACCTAGATGATCTAGGTAATGTGATTGATCGCTCAAATAATAGTGGACTACCAAATACTCTTGTCACTTCAAGTAAACCAGGTGAATATAAGGATTATGAATTCTTTGTTGATGACTTACCAGAATTTGTTTCATTCTCGATAAAAATTGTTATGTCGGGAACAAATCAAGCACAACCACCAAGAATCAAAGATCTACGTGTGATTGCTGTACGATGAAAATAAAAGTAGAAGGTCATCCTAATTTAAAACGTGATGCAAGTACTGGCGCTATCATAAATTCTAATGATAGCGCATATCAAAATTATTTGATCAGAAAAGCAAAAAATGATGCTGAAAGAAATGAAATAGAAAATATGAAAACCGATATTGATCAATTGAAGAATGACATTGGTGATATCAAAAATCTCTTACTCAAACTGGTAGAAAAGTAATGGACGCAAGTTTTACATTCGATCCATCATCTGGAGTTTCCCAAGTAGTAAATCAAGTCATTTCTACTGGGTCTAGTTTTGTTGCAAATTACAGCGTCACAAACATTGGTGGCGCTGCATTCAACTTCAATGGATACACAGGAGCTGCTAAACTTGCAAAATCTGTAGGAGTTGGTGCATCTAATTATGCACATAGAACTTTTGCAGTTGGAATAGGAACTACAACTGGAAAAATTACTTTAGGTTTAAGTGCATCAAATACGTTAGGATTGAAAGAGGGGAGATATGTTTATGATGTTTTAGTTAGCAGCGGTACAACAGTTTACAGAATTGTGCAAGGAAATGTGATGGTCATGGCAGGTGTAACTTCGTCAATCTAAATAGGATAGGAGGATTTGAAATATGTCTAAACCGTCAAACAGATCTGGACTAATTGATTATTGTCTAAGACAATTAGGAGCGCCTGTATTAGAAATCAACATTGCAGACGAACAGATCGATGATCTGGTAGATGATGCTATTCAATTTTGGCAAGAAAGACACTATGATGGTGTTGTTCAAATGCCTCTCAAATATCAGATTACTCAAGCAGATATTGATAGAGGTAGAGCGCCAGCTGGTAGCAATCCAACAGCGGGCATTGTTACCACAACTGTAACTGCGACAGGATTTGATACTTTTACATATAAAGAAAATCAAAATTATATTCAGTTACCTGATACAGTTATTGGAGTCAATAAAATTTATAAGTTTGATGGTTCTCAAACTGTTTCCAATAATATGTTTAGTGTAAAGTATCAACTTTTCCTAAACGATGTTTATTATTGGGGATCTCTAGAACTTCTGACTTATGCAATGGTAAAAACAAAGTTAGAAGATATTGACTTTTTGCTAAACACCGAAAAGCAAATAAGATTTAATATTCGACAACAGAGATTGTATTTAGATATTGATTTTGGATCTGTTGCAGTAGGCGACTGGTTGATTATTGATTGTTGGAGAGTTTTAGATCCAAATAATTTTTCTAAAGTTTATAATGATAGATTTTTGAAAATGTATCTCACCTCTCTTATGAAGAAACAGTGGGGTCAAAACCTAATCAAGTTCCAAGGAGTGAAACTTCCTGGTGGTATTGAACTAAATGGTAGACAAATTTATGATGATGCGGCAATTGAGTTAGATAAAATAAGAGAACAAATGTTATCGACTTATGAAATTCCACCTCTTGATATGATTGGATAATGGCACTAAATCCGTATTTTACTCAAGGAACCAGTGGAGAGCAAGGTCTTATTCAAGATCTAATCAATGAACAACTTCGTATGTATGGAGTTGAAATTTATTATATACCAAGAAAATATCTTACTGAAAAAACAGTAATAAAAGAAGTAATTCAATCTAAATTTGATGATGCATATCCAATAGAAGCATATGTAAAATCAGATGCATATGAAGGTGCTGGAACAATATTATCAAAGTTCGGAATTGTAGAGCAAGATGATGTAAGTTTGATAGTATCGAGAGAAAGATGGGAAAATTATATTCAACCTCTTATAAAAAATGAATCTAACATCAAACTTTCAAAAAGACCTAAAGAAGGAGATCTAATTTATTTTCCTCTTGATGATAGATTGTATGAAATTAAATATGTTGTTTATGCAGAACCATTTTATCAGTTACAAAAACTTTATACTTATGAATTTAGATGCGAATTGTTTAGATATGAAGATGAGGTTATCGATACTGGTGTTGACAATATTGATGACAGTATGCAGGATGCTGGATACACAGAAACACTCACTTTACTAGGAGTTGGAGTTACAGCAAGAGCATCTACCACTGTTGTAAACGGAGTAGTAAAATATATAAGACTTTTGAATGATGGTGCTGGTTATAGTTCAACGCCAACTGTTGCTATATCATCTGCTCCAGCTGGTGGGATAAATGCAACAGCTGTTGCAATAATGACATCAAGAACTGGATTAGCAACAGAATCTTCCGTATCTAGAGTATTGATAATAAATCCAGGTGCTGGATACACTTCTCCACCCTCTATTTCTTTTGTTGGTGGGGGAGGAAAAGGTGCTATCACAACCGTTGGATTAGCAACAACAGGAGGAATTGGAATTGTTACTGTTTCAGATGGTGGTTCTGGATATTCAACTGCTCCAACAGTAACATTTTCAACACCAACTCATGTTGGTGCAGCTGCTACTGCAATTATAGATCATCCTATTGGTGTTGGAGTAAGTGTACTTTCAGCAGTAATAAGTATTGGTGCTCCAAATTTCTTATTCCCTGGAGGAACTACTGGGGGAAGATTTTATAAATCTACTCCTACAGTTACTTTTGATCTTCCATCAGGAAGTGGATTCAATGCAACTGCTGAAGCAACAATGGGAAACTATGCCACGACGGGCGGCACAGTTTCTACTATTGCTATTACTTCGGAAGGAAAGTTTTATAACCCACTAAGTTCACCAATAGTTACAATATCTTCACCATCATTTAGTTTTGCTGCTGCCACTATCGAAAATGGTGGTGGAATAGATGGTTCCAGTTTGGATCCATCAACTTTGGCATTTTCTACCACTGGCAGAGCATACAAGACTGCTCCAATAGTGGCAATAAGTACAGGTGGAATTTATGGTTTATCTGCTCCTACTATACCTGCTGTAGGTATTGCAACTATTGATTCTATCACAGGAATTGTTACTGATATTGGATTTGATGTATCTCTTCCTTGGTGTGTTGGGACTGGAGCAACAATTGGATCTGGTTATACCACTGCTCCAAGTATAACCTTTAGTGGTAATCCATCCATTCAAACAGCAACAGCAACAGCCACAGTTTCTATTGCAGGAACAATTACTTCAATTAGCATAGGAAGTAGTGGATATGGTTATGCTCCTGGAGAAGTTGCAACTGTTTCCATAGGTGCTCCTAGTGGAGCAAATGAAGCATTTAGAGCACTTGGAATCGCAACAATAAGGTTTGATTCTGTCAAAACTGTAGGAACAATTGGAATTGGATCAACTTACATAACTGGCATATCTACGAATAATATTTTATTAGGAGATAGAATTAGACTACAATATGATTATAACAATACAATTACAAACTTTATTTCAACTAATACTTATGTTACTCAAATTGGTTTAGGAACAATCTTCATGTCATCAATTCCAACAAATGTTGGTCTAGCTACAACATCGTTTGAATTTGGAATAAACGGTTGTGGAATCGTGACAGGAATTGCAGTTACTTTTGGTGGAGGTGGATATCTATCTCCACCTACTATCACTATACAAAATGATTCATCTATCAAAAACTACGTTGATCTTGAAGTTGGCGTCAATACTGCTAGAGGAGAAGCAGTGATTGATTCTAATGGTTCAGTAACTGCAATTAGAATAGTTGATTCTGGTTCTAAGTATACTTTAGGAGAAAATAATTTACCACCAGAAATATCTTTCTCTTCACCATCTCTAGTTGGTTCTGGAGACTATGAATACAATGAAATAGTGACAGGATCTATTTCTGGAACACAGGCAAGAGTAAAAGTTTGGAATTCGTCAGACAAAACTCTCAAAGTTTCAATTGCAGATGGAGCATTCACCTCAGGAGAGACAATTACTGGTTCAGAGTCTGGAGCTGTTTATACTTTACAACAATCTAACTCTGATGATACTCTTGACACCTTTGCCCAAAATAATGTCATTCAGTCTGAAGCAGATTCTATTTTGGATTTTACTCAACAAAATCCATTTGGGCAAGTATAAAACTGTTAAATAGTATTATTAAAGATCGGTAAGTGTAATGTTTGGATACTTTTACAATGAAGTTCTTAGAAGAACTGTCATTGCGTTTGGAACTTTATTCAATAATATTACCATCAAGCATTTGGATGGCAACAATTCTGCTGTCAGTGTAATGAAGGTTCCTTTAGCGTATGGTCCAACACAGAAGTTTCTTGCTCGCATTGAACAGAATCCAAATCTAAACAAACCGACTCAAATCACTCTTCCAAGAATGTCGTTTGAGTTTATAGGATTAACTTATGATCCAAGTAGAAAGGTAACTCAAACTCAAACATTTCTTACCAAAAAAACCAGCGATGCAACATCTGTAAAAAAGATGTACATGCCTGTTCCATATAACATGGAATTTGAATTGAACATTATGACTAAAATAAATGATGATGCTTTACAAATTATTGAACAAATTCTTCCATATTTTCAACCATCATACAATGTAACAGTAACTCTTGCTGGAGACATAAACGAAAAGAGAGATATTCCAATTGTATTGGATAATGTAAACTTTACTGATGACTATGAAGGTGATTTTTCTACTAGAAGATCACTTATCTATACATTGACGTTCACTGCAAAGACATATCTATTTGGTCCAATACCAGATGCAACTGCTGGTGTCATCAAGAAGGCAACTTTGGATTACATGACAAACTTGGATACAAAAAATCCTCGCAGAGAACTTCGTTATTCTGTCACGCCAAGAGCAACTCAAAATTACGTTGGAGATGCAACGACTTACTTATCTCAAGATGTTGAAAGTGATTCAAGATACATAATTGTTCAAGATGCAGCTGCTCTAACCACAGCATCTTATATTACAATCAATTCAGAAGAACTTTATATTGAATCAATTGATGGCAATAATCTTGTTGTTAGAAGAGGTCAAGATGGAACTATTGCAGAATCTCATGTAAATGGTTCTGGGGTTAATGTTCTAAACGCTGCTGATGATGCTCTTATTGAACTTGGTGATGATTTTGGTTTCAATGAAACAACTTCATTCTTCCAAGACTTCAAACAATTTAGTCCAACTGAAGGAACCGATGTATGAAATATGATGACCTGAATAAAACGTTCGATGTTGCTGGCGAAATTGTTGAATCGGTAAAAGAAGTAGATATCAAAAAATCTGTTGTTACATCACAAAAAAGTGATGTAAGAAAAGATTATGAATATACTAGGGGTAATCTTTATAGTATTATAGAAAAAGGTCAAGAAGCGATCAATGGCATTCTTGAACTTGCTCAAGAAAGCGATATGCCTAGAGCATATGAAGTTGCAGGTCAACTTATCAAAAGTGTTTCTGACGCTACAGATAAATTGATGGATCTTCAAAAGAAACTAAAAGACGTTGAAGAAGAGAGTCAAAATGGTCCAACTAATGTTACAAACGCATTATTTGTTGGATCTACTGCTGATTTAACTAAGATGTTGAAAGATGTACAAAAGTCTCAAAATAAATAATAAAAAACGTCACTAACATGTTGAATAATTACACATATTACGAAAATAGTGACCTACCATCAGTAGAAGATTTTATTGTAGAGGAAGATCTTCCAACTGTTGAAGACTTTTTGCGTGAAGAAAGTATTGAAGAAGATACCCAAACAATAGAAGATGTTGATGGTAATACTTTTATAGAAGTTAGAAATCTTATAAAACCAGAACCTTGGATAGAGTTGGTCAAAATGATCAATGATGTCAGAGGAAGTATACCAGAAGTTCCAGAAGTAAAAGATTATGCGGAAGATCTAGATAGGTTGTATAACTTAGTAGAGCAGATAAGATCTGAAATACCAGAAGTTCCAGAAGTTAGATATTATGAAGATGAACTAAAAGAAATACAAGAGTCTATCAATAATGTAAAAGAGTCTATACCTCAACTACCAAGTTGGATTGAGAGAGTAAACGAAGTACCTGATTTTTCTTGGATTGGTAAAACTTTCAATGTTATTGATGAAGAGTTCAAAAAAGTTGATGATGGTGTTAGAACCTTAGAAGAAAATATAAAAATAGAAATCTTTGAAATTCAAGAACTGATAAATGAACATAAGTTTGATACTAAAGTTGACTTAAAAACTGTAAATGAGAGGGTAACAGATCTAAAAGAAAAGGTATATAAGCAACTAAAAGAACAGTCCGAGATCGTTTGGAATCTTCAGAAGAAACTAAAATTAAATCAAAAAGAATTTGAAATAACTTTCTCTGAAAAAATATCCGACAGTGTTGATTCATTCAGAGAATCAACAAATATTTCTATTAAAGATTTAGAAGAAAAGTTTTTTGAATCCACAAAATCTTTCAGTGATAAATTATTAGAAACAACTGAGAATATATTTGATAAAATTCATTCTTTACCGAAACCAAAATATTATGAAGAAGACTTAGACAATATTCGTAATGAAATATCATCTCTACAAGATTTGAGAGAAATAATAGAGAGTATCAAAGAAAAGCAAACAGAACTTCAAGAAAATTACTTACTTACGGAGCCTCCAAGTAAGGCAGAAAATATTGGAACAGGAGTGGATCCACTAACTCCTCTTGATCAAAAGTTTGCTACTCTCAAAGATCTTGCTGAGCATTATAGAATATTCATCAATAGAGTTCAGACACAACTCTCAACTATGGGAGGCGGTGGTGCTGGATTTATCAAGGATCTTGACGATGTAGACATAACAGGTATTGCAACTGACTCTGTTCTAAAGTATGACTATAATAATAGTAAATGGATAGTTGGAACTGGAGTTGGAAAAACAACATTAGTCACATTAGATGATGTAAACACATCAAATCTTGGCGATGGAAGATTTCTAAGATATGATGCGTCAACATTAGAGTTTACATTTGCTCCAGTTTCTGCTACCAATTTAGAACTAGTTGCTGGGGATATACAGTCTGGTATTTTAACAACTAATTCTACAAATCCTGCAGTAATAATGTCTATTAGCGCAACTACGTATAGATCTATCCAATACCAAGTTCAAGTTACTGAAGGATCAAACTATAATATGACTCAACTAAATATTATCCATGATGGATCTCAAACATATCAGTTAGAGTTTGGATCTATAAATCAACCAATAGGAATTGCAACTTTCTCATCGGCAATTAGTGGAGGATCTGTTCAGTTGATTGGATATCCACTTTCAAGTAATACAACTACATTTAAGACCGTATTTACTGCAATACAAGTCTGATTATAAATAAAAGGAGACTCTCTTTTTATTGATGAAAAACGGCAAATGCCCGCCAGGTAAATACTATTGTTATACAGACAAGGTATGCAAAGACATTCCTGCTGGATTTATGGTAGATCCTCAAGGTATGCTCCGTAAAGAAAATGGTGCTTCTGTTGGAGTTGCATACGAAGAAACAAAGAGTGGTGATTCTTCATTGCATGATTGGTTTTCAAAGAGTAAGTCATCAGACGGAAAACCTGGATGGGTTCAACTGGGCGGAAAGTATGCTGGAAAACCATGTGCAAAACAACCAGGCCAAACCACAAAACCAAAGTGTGGTTCTAGTAAAATGAAGCGTTCTCTTTCAAAAGATGAAGAACAAAGAGCGTTTCTACGCAAGAATCGTCAAGATCCAAATCCACAAAGATCAGGGAAGGCAATCAACGTGAAAACAGAAGCAACAATTTTTGAGGGAGAAAAGGACGCTTGTTACCATAAGGTCAAGTCACGCTATAAAGTTTGGCCTTCTGCATACGCCTCTGGTGCCCTTGTAAAGTGTCGTAAGAAGGGTGCTGACAATTGGGGTAACAGCACGAAGAAAGAGGGGTTCACGCCCTCTCAAATCGCTGCTCTGGAATCGATTGGTGCTATTGAGATCAATGAGGCAGGTAAGAAGTGCTGGAAGGGGTATAAGAAAGTAGGCACGCAGAAACTCTTCGGTAAGACCTACAACCGTTGCGAAAAGGAGGGTTATGCTCATGAAGATAGCGGTGAACAAACAGATCTTTCACATGTCTCTGAGGCTGTTACTGTTCCCCGCCAGAATGGTCAGGTAATGTCAGTCATGCTTGTCTTTAGAGGCAAGTTCTACATGATGCAACTATTTTTCCCAACACTTCAAATTCCAACGAAACAGGAGGTCACAGCGGCGGTTCAAAAGATTTATCCTGATGCTCGCGTCACTCAATATTTCAAATCCACTGTAGATCCAACTCAACCACTAATTAGAATTAGTGAGCAGCAAGATGATTCAGAAGAAAAGCAAGCACAACAGATTGCTAGACGCCAGTTGATGCTGAATCGCCAAAAAATTCAATTACAAGCAAAAGCAGTCCAAAAGAAAAAGGGGACTGATATGATGATGCAAACCGAAGAAAAAAAATGTTCGCATACTTCTAAAGGAAAAAGTTGCCCAGTGCATGGTAAAAACGAATGCCCCGATGAAGATGATTTAGATGAAGCAGTTGCAGCATGGCAACGCAGAGAAGGAAAAAATCAATCAGGTGGACTAAATGAAAAAGGTCGTAAATCATATGAGCGTGAGAATCCAGGATCAGATCTCAAGGCACCTTCTAAGAAAGTGGGTAATCCACGTAGAGCGTCATTCTGTGCTCGCATGAGAGGTATGAAGGCAAAACTAACTAGTGCAAAAACTGCACGAGATCCAGATTCAAGAATCAATAAAAGTTTGAGGGCTTGGAATTGCTGATTGTTCAAAATTTAACTAATAATACCAGCACTGATATTCGTTCAGCATTTCAATGGAGAGAAACTCGTTAGTGTAGCAATCAACACAAACGAATTATTATGAAATAGTGTATCATATAGATACTATTATCTACGTAGCCCTGTGCCTTCATGGATCCATCTACACTAAGTTTATATTTGACAATCACGATTGTCGCTTGCATGACTCTTTACGCAGGTGTCGAAGGCACTCTACGTATTTTTGTTTATCTCGACTTACAGTTGCGCTACGCATATGTTAAGTTTAGAATGTGGACAATGAAGAAGCAGTTGGAAAAACAACTAGTTCTTCCATCCAAATTCAAAGGTAACAAAAATGAATACTAAGACATGCCCAAAATGTGGAGCAAGTTGGATAAACAATCAGCATTTTTGGGCAACTGGAAAATTGGGAAATGAAGATGATCTCGCTGGACTTGTTTGTAATGAGTTGGGCGACGATACTTGTATAAATCCTAAAAGAGGTTCTGAATTGGGAACTACTTGGGAAAAACGATTGCTTGAATTAGAACAAGATCATCCATGTTCATGAGTCATAGATCATGAGTCATAGAATGGACCAGATAAAACCAGAGCATTTAGTAACACGTAAAGAATGTCAAGAGATGATCGATGCAGCAATTAGACGCCACAACCGTAATGCTAGCATTATTTCTATATGTGTTGGTTGGTTCGTTCTTGCTCTTTTTGCGGAAGGTCTCCTAAGACTCATTGAAGTCATTCCACCACTATTTCCTTGGTTAAAAATAACATTATGACTGATCCGGTTTGGAGTGTAATTTTATTATTATCAATTGGATTATTGGGCACTGCATATATAATTTACTACATATTACGTTTAGCAACTTTGGAAATGAAAGATTATGGAAAAGATGACTGCTGAAGAGCGAATGAAAATTTGCAACTCTTGCGAATACCTAAAAGGGCAATTCAAAAGATGTGCTATTTGTAATTGCTTTATGGAATTCAAAACTAAAGTTCCTTTTGCAAGATGTCCACATAATCCACCGAAATGGACTTGATTTATGGCAAATGAGGTATATCTTGGCAATCCCAATCTAAAGAAAGCAAATACAAAGATTGAGTTTACCGAAGAGCAAATTTTTGAATTTATTAAATGTAAGGAAGATCCAGTATATTTTGCTAGAAATTATATCAAAATCGTCAACGTTGATGAAGGTCTCGTATCTTTTGACATGTGGCCATTTCAGGAAAAGTTGATCACAAGGTTTCATCAAAACAGATTCAACATCTGTATGATGCCTCGCCAGACTGGTAAATCAACGACATCAGTATCATATCTCTTACATTATTTGGTTTTCAATGATAACGTTAATATTGGTATTCTAGCAAACAAAGCATCTACTGCTAGAGATCTACTGTCTAGACTAGCAACTGCATATGAGAATCTTCCTAAGTGGATGCAGCAAGGCGTTCTAGCATGGAACAAAGGTAATATTGAATTAGAGAATGGAAGTAAAATTTTAGCAGCATCCACATCTGCTGCAGCCGTTCGGGGTATGACATTCAACATTATCTTCTTGGACGAATTTGCGTTCGTTCCAAATCATATTGCTGATGATTTCTTCAGTTCAGTTTATCCTACCATTTCATCTGGTAAATCCACAAAAATTATTATTGTTTCTACCCCCAAGGGTATGAATCATTTCTACCGCATGTGGCACGATGCGGAAAGAGGAGCAAATGAATACGTAACAACTCAAGTTCATTGGTCTGAAGTTCCTGGTAGAGATGATGCTTGGAGAGAGCAGACTATCAAGAACACTAGTGAACAACAGTTCAAAGTCGAATTTGAATGTGAATTTCTTGGATCTGTTGATACTTTAATTGCACCAGCAAAACTAAGAAGTTTAGTTTATGACAATCCCATCAAATCAAATCAAGGTTTGGATGTTTATGAAGATCCTATTTCAAATCATGATTATGTTTGTACAGTTGATGTAGCAAGAGGTGTCGGAGAAGATTATTCTGCATTTTTAGTTGTTGATATTACTTCATTTCCACATAAACTTGTGGCAAAGTATAGAAAGAATGATATCAAACCAATGCTTTTCCCAAATATAATATGGGAAACTTGTAAAGCATATAACAATGCTTTTGTTCTATGTGAGGTAAATGATATTGGAGATCAGGTAGCATCTATTCTTCAGTACGATCTTGAATATCAAAATCTTTTGATGTGTTCAATGAGAGGTAGAGCAGGTCAAATTGTTGGACAAGGATTTAGTGGAAAGAAAACACAACTTGGAGTGAAGATGTCCAAGACTGTGAAAAAAATTGGATCACTCAATCTAAAAACAATGATTGAGTCTGATAAACTTTTGTTTAGAGATTATGAAGTCATTAGTGAATTGACTACATTTATTTCAAAAAGCAATTCATTTGAAGCAGAAGAAGGATGTAATGATGACCTGGCAATGTGTCTTGTCATTTATGCATGGTTAGTTGCACAAGATTATTTCAAAGAACTAACGGATCAAGATGTTCGTAAAAGATTATATGAAGATCAAAAGGATCAGATTGAACAAGACATGGCACCCTTTGGATTCATGGATGATGGTTTGAACGCTGGTGAAAGTTTTGTAGATGCTGATGGTGATAGATGGTTTGCTGATGAATATGGTGATCGCTCTTTCATGTGGGATTATCTCTGATGAATTACGACGATGATCTAGAAAGTCAAATTAGTTTAGGTCATTTGTTGTTGAACGATAGGAAGTGTAAAGTTTGCGGAGAAGTAAAAAACTTAGTAGATGGTTTTTATAGAACACGTAAAAACAAAGGTCCTGTACCATCATCATACTCATACGAATGTAAAGAATGTACAATAAAAAGAGTTTCCCGAACGGTAAGAAAAGAACATCTTGATAGAAAATTTGAAGAAGATTATCCCGATTGGTAATATTTTCTGTTCACGTCCAATTTCCCCCCACAGAACAATCGTAAATTATAAATATTTTTAGACAAAAATGGACCTTCACGGAGAATCAAATGGCAGTAGCATTATTGTCTCCAGGTGTGCTTATCAGGGAGGTTGACCTCACTGTAGGTAGAGCCGAAAACGTTTTAGATAATATCGGTGCGATTGCTGGACCATTCACAAAAGGTCCTGTAGACGAATCATATACAATTGAAACAGAACAGGAACTCATCGAAGTTTTTGGAAAACCAATTAGTACTGATGCTCAATATGAGTATTGGATGTCTGCTAGTTCTTTCCTGAGTTACGGTGGTGTTCTAAAAGTAGTAAGAACTAATGGCGCTACTCTAAACAACGCTAATGCTGGTAGTGATGTTTATGCAGACACATCGCTAAAAATCAAAAACTATGATGACTACAAGCAAGATTATCAAACTGACACTGGTTGGACATACGCTGCCAAAACTCCAGGGTCTTGGGCAAATGGTCTGAAACTTTGCTTTATCGATGATAAGGCAGATCAAATTGTTGGCCTTAATACTACAAGTCTTGCTGGATTTGGAGTTACCGTTGGTTACGCTGTAACCATGAGTCTGACTAATTTGGTTCTTCCAAATGCTTCTACAGGAACTATTTCAACATTTACTGGATTCCTCAAAGGAATTGTTACTGGCGTAAAAACTGATTCCGCTGGTGGTGATTCAACTTTTGAGGTCAAGTGGTTCTCAAGAGTAGAAACCGTTGGTGGTGGTTCAACTGAAACGAGAGTTTCTTATGAGAAGAATAGTGATGCTGCTTCTATTTCAATTGGAAGCACCTATCAGAGTGATGAATCTCTGGTATTCAAGAACGCTGCTGGAACTGTAACAGGTGCTGGTAGATCTGCTGTCACTGCAGTTGATTGGTATGATCAACAACTTCTCCCAATCACAAACGGAACTGTATATTGGAAAGCGATTGCTCCAAAACCAGTCACTAACAATTATGTAAGTGAGCGTCAAGGATACAACGATGGTATCAACATCTGCATTGTAGATGACGATGGAGTTGTAACTGGAATTCAAGGAAACATTGTTGAGAAGTTCTCATCACTATCTAAAGCACTTGATACAGTATCAAGTGTCAACTCACCTCAAAAAATCTGGTACAAGGACTTCCTTGCAGATTTCTCAGGTTATGCTTTTGCTGGTGTAAACCCATCAAGTGATCCTGATACTTTCTGGGGCACTGATCCTAGAGCAACTGGTTTCTCAACCGCATTTGTTCCTTTCACCACATCTGAAGGTCTGTGGGGTCAAAATGCTCAAGGAATCACCTTTTCAGCTCTTGGTAACGTAGGTTATGCATTCAGTGGTGGTAAAGATTATAGTGCAACTGGTGGTCATAAGGCAACTCTTGGAGACCTGATGACTTCATACAATCTCTTTGCTAACAAAGAAGAGATTGCAGTAGACTATCTAATCATGGGTCCAAGCATCAACGGAATCGAAGAGTCTCAAGCAAAAGCAAACAGACTTGTTGCTATCGCTGAAGACAGACTTGATTGTGTTGCCGTTCTTTCTCCACACAGAGATGGTGTTGTTGGAGTTATCGATGATGATACTCAAACTTCAAACATCATCAAATTTGCTAACGGAATCAGATCCTCTTCATACGGAATTATTGATTCTGGTTACAAGTATACTTATGATCGCTTCAATAATCAATTCCGTTACATCCCAACGAATGCTGACGTTGCTGGTCTAATGGTCAGAACTAACATCAGAGCATTCCCATGGTTCTCACCTGCTGGTCAACAGCGTGGTGTTCTGAATAATGCAATCAAACTTGCATTCAATCCAAACCAAAATCAAAGAGACGAACTGTATCAGGCTCGCGTAAACCCAATTTCATTCCAACCTGGTATCGGTATTCTTCTCTTCGGTGATAAGACTGCTCTTGGTTATGCCTCCGCGTTCGATAGAATCAACGTTAGAAGACTGTTCCTGACTGTGGAACAGGCTCTAGAGGGTGCTGCTAAAGCGCAACTATTTGAACTCAATGATGAAATCACCAGAGCAAACTTTATCAACATCGTAGAACCTTATCTACGTGACGTTCAAGCTAAGAGAGGTCTTTATGACTTCCTGGTAATCTGTGATGAAACCAATAACACTCCAGATGTTATTGATAACAATGAGTTCAGAGCGGACATCTTCCTGAAGCCCGCCAAATCAATCAACTACGTGACTATGACCTTTGTTGCCACCAGAACTGGTGTCAGCTTTGAAGAAGTCGCTGGTAGAGTCTAATTCACGAAGATCACCCTGATAGTACAGAACAATGGCAGAATCACCCTCAATCAAGACAATTTCCAACTTCAAATCTACCCTTAAAGGTGGTGGGGCACGCCCCAATCTATTTGAAGTTACTGTCCCAGAATTTCCTGCATACGTATCTAAAGATGGAGAAATGCTGAAGGATCTAACGTTCATGTGCAAGGGAGCTAATCTTCCTGCATCAAACGTTGCTTCTATCGACATTCCTTTTAGAGGTCGTATTCTAAAAGTTGCTGGAGACAGAACCTTTGATCCTTGGACCATCACAGTTATCAACGACGAAGATTTTAGAATTCGTCACGCATTTGAAACTTGGATGAACGGCATCAGCAAGTTATCCAATAACACTGGTGCATCGAATCCAAATGCTTACATGAAAGATGCTTATGTCTATCAACTTGGTAGAGGAAGCAGTGGACAAATTGAAACAACCACTTCTGTTCCTGATGCACAAGCTGGAAGAGTTACTCAGTCAAAAGCAAACGTTCTAAGATCATATCGTTTCTACGATATCTTCCCAACCAGCGTTTCTGAGATTGCACTTTCATATGATACTGGTGATACAATTGAAGAGTTTACTGTTGAACTTCAAGTTCAATACTTTGAAATTGACGGTGGACCTGGTGCGCTGAACTAATAAATAGTTCATACCACAAAATTACACGATGGCGAAATTATTCGGATTTTCAATTGAAGATACTAATGAAGTATCAAAATCAGTGGTCAGTCCTGTCCCTCCTAGTGATGAGGATGGGAATGACCACTATATTACTTCCGGTTTTTTCGGATCTTACATTGATTTAGAAGGAACATATAAAAACGAAGTTGAACTAATTCGTCGTTATAGAGAAATGGCGCTGCATCCAGAAGTGGACAGCGCCATTGAAGATATTGTAAACGAAGCAATTGTAAGCGACCTAAATGATAGTCCAGTAGAAATTGAACTATCAAACCTCAATGCTTCAGACGGAATCAAAAGTAAAATTAGAGAAGAGTTCAAATTCATCAAAGATCTTTTAGACTTTGATAAAAAATCGCATGAGATCTATAGAAACTGGTATGTTGACGGCAGACTTTATTATCATAAAGTAATTGATCTCAAAAAACCAAATGAAGGAATTCAAGAACTAAGATATATTGACGCATCTAAAATGCGTTATGTTCGCCAGGCAAAGAAAACTAAAAAAGATCAACAAGTTATTATTGCAAGAAATACAGAACTAAATTCTATTGATCAAGCTTTTCCAGAACTTGAGGAATATTTTCTATACACTCCTAAACTAAGTTATCCAGTTGGAAATCCTGCAGCTGCACAAGATCAAAAAGGAGTAAGATTTTCAAAAGACTCTATCACTTATTGCACTTCAGGTCTTGTTGATAGAAATAAAGGGTCAACTCTATCATATCTCCACAAAGCAATCAAGGCACTTAATCAACTTCGTATGATTGAAGATAGTCTTGTTATCTATAGACTATCACGCGCACCAGAAAGAAGAATTTTCTATATTGATGTAGGCAATCTACCTAAAGTAAAGGCAGAACAGTATCTTCGTGATGTTATGTCACGTTATAGAAATAAACTAGTATATAATGCATCTACCGGAGAAATTCGTGATGATAAGAAGTTTATGTCTATGATGGAAGACTTCTGGTTGCCACGTAGAGAAGGTGGTCGTGGAACAGAAATCACAACTCTTCCTGGTGGACAAAATCTTGGAGAACTGACAGACGTTGAGTATTTCAAAAAGAAACTTTATAAATCACTCAATGTTCCTATTTCTCGCATTGAAGGAGATGGTGGATTCAACCTTGGTCGTTCATCTGAAATTTTAAGAGATGAACTTAAGTTCAGTAAGTTTGTTGGTCGTCTTAGAAAAAGATTTTCAGCAATGTTCTTAGACATGCTAAGAACTCAACTTCTTTTGAAGAACATTGTAACTCCAGAAGATTGGGAAGCAATGTCAGAGCACATTCAGTTTGACTTCCTTTATGATAATCACTTCTCAGAATTGAAAGATGCTGAATTGTTGGAAAACAGAATCAATCTTGCCACTCTAGCAGAACCTTATGTCGGCAAATATTTCTCACAAGATTATGTTCGTCGTAAGATCATCCGTCAAACAGATGCAGATATTCTTGAAGAGGATGCAAAGATCAAACAAGAGATCGAAGATGGAATCATTCAAGATCCTCTTGAAGCAGCAATGGCAATGGATGGTCTTGCAGGTTCTGAAATGCCGCAGGGTCAGCAGGTTAGTGCAGGTTCTGACTTAGGTAAACCAGTAATGGAACCAGATCTTGAAAACCAAGGTAGTGCAACTGAAGTAAAAATGCCCAAAGGTGGTGAAATATAAATAAATATAGTCTTTGTTTATTAATAAGATGGAAGAGTTAATGGATTTGATGGTGACTGATCAATCTGCGTCTGGAATTTCAGACAAAATGAAAGAACTTCTTTATGCAAAAACTGCAGAAAGAGTTGATGCTATGAGACCATTTGCTGCTTCTTCTCTATTTGATGAGAATGAAGAGGATGAAGATGGTGATGAATATGAAGAAACTGAAGATGAATCTGAAGTAGAGGAAGAGTAATGGCTCACAATCCGATAGTAGGAACAGGCACTTTTTTTGCAAGTGCCAATGGCATCACAACATCACAATCATTTGTTGTGAAATCAGATTCTCTAAGAGTATCTGCTGTTGGTAGTTTGAATATTAATGTTGCAATTGGAACAAACCCAACTGCCACTGATCTTGATTATGTAATTGCTGGCAATACTTCAGAAACTCTTTCAATTTCTCCAAAATCTCAACCAGTCATTGGTATTACTACTGGAACCTCAACAACATATCATTTCCAAGAAGGAACTGATTGTGCATTCAATGTTGGAGACACAGTAACTATCACTGGCATTACTCCATCTTCATTGAATGCTACTCACGTTCCAGTAGAAAGCATTTTGGTTTCTGCTTCTCCGCAGAGTGGTTATTATTCAAAACGAGTTGTTGTTACTTATAATACTTCAACAGCGACTGTTTCTGGTGCTTCAACTGCAATTTTCAACGGTGCTGAAATGAGAAATTCGTTGAAAGTTTCCGCAAAAGCATCAAATACCGGAAGCAATATTCAACTCATCCAAGTACAAGTAAGCGGTCAGTCCTAATGAAACTCATCACAGAAGAAATCGAATCAGTTGAGTTTCTTGTCGAAACAAGAGGTGGCAAGAAGCAACTTTATATCGAAGGAGTATTCCTACAAGGAAACATAAAGAACCGTAATGGTCGTATGTATCCTATGGAAACTCTTCGTCGTGAAGTTGGAAGATACAGTGAGAATCATATCATGAAAGGTCGTGCTCTTGGTGAGTTAGGTCACCCAGAAGGACCAACTGTAAATCTTGATAGAGTTTCTCATAAGATTGTTTCACTAAGAGAAAGTGGAAGTAATTTTATTGGTAAGGCAAAAATTCTTGCTACGCCTATGGGCAAAATTGCATCTTCTCTTATTGAAGAGGGTGTGAAACTAGGTGTTTCATCTAGAGGTATTGGTTCTCTCAAAATGACAAGAGAGGGAATCAACGTTGTTAGTGATGATTTCATGCTGGCAACTGCAGCTGATATTGTTGCTGACCCCTCTGCTCCTGATGCTTTTGTTGAAGGAATTATGGAAGGAAAAGAATGGGTATGGGATGGTGGTATACTTCGTGAAGCATATGCCAAAAAAACATACAAAGAAATCAACACTTTAGTTGATCAGAAAAGACTTGACGAGAACAAATTGCGTCTCTTTAACGACTTTCTGCAAAATATCTAATTATAAATAAATATAGACTAATACAAAGGTTTAAATCGGAGAACTTCAAATGTCGCGTGGAAATCTACAAGAAATGGAAGTAGGCACAAAGCAATCCAAAACCGCTGTCAATGCTGGTGCTAAAGCTGCTGAAACCATGCCAAGAATGGCAGACCCTGGCACTCAACTTGGCAACGTCGAGGATTTGGGAGGTCCTACTCCAGAGAACTATCGTTCTGATGACGATAGTGCTAAACTGAAAACTCCTGGTGGCACTTTGAAGCAAGTTCGTGATGTCGTCAACAAAGGTGCAAAATCTGCCGATGCCATGAAAGGCATGAAGGAAGAGGAAGAACTTGATGATGAAGAAGTACTTGCCGAAGTTGATGAAACTGAGGAAGAAGAAGTTGAAGTAGAAGAAGAAATTGATGTCGAAGAAGATGTCAATGCTCTTCTCGGTGGTGAAGAACTTTCCGAAGAGTTCAGAGAAAAAGCCAAGACCATCTTTGAAGCTGCCCTCAAGTCCAAGGTAGCTGAAATTAGAGAGTCTCTGGAAGAGCAATATGCTATGGCTCTTGCAGAAGAAGTTGAAGAACTGAAGGTAGAACTTCAGGAGCGTGTTGATTCTTACCTAGAGTACGTTGCTGACGAATGGATCAGCGAGAATCAAATCGCAGTAGAAAGAGGACTAAAAATTGAAATGACTGAATCCTTCCTAGAAGGTATGAAGTCACTTTTTGAAGAGCATTATGTATCAATCCCTGAAGAGAAATATGATGTCTTGTCTGCTATGGCAGATAAGTTAGATGACATGGAGACTAAACTCAACGAGCAAATCGAAAAGAATATCAACCTCAACAAGCGTCTCGCAGAGTCGGTTGCTGATGTGATTCTTGCAGATGTCTCTGAAGGTCTTGCTGAGACCCAAAAAGAGAAGCTCGCTTCACTTGCCGAAAGTGTTGAGTTTGATGGTGAAGAATCGTTTAGAGAAAAACTGGTCACCCTGAGAGAATCATACTTCTCTAACAATAGATCAGTGACTCAATCATCGACTGCTGATACTTTATCTGAAGGCGTAGATCATACCGAAGTTCTTACTGGTGGTATGTCATCTTACCTTGAAGTTCTCAGCAAGATGAAGAACCAGTGAATTTAAGATTAACAAACCCAAACGTTTACCAAGGTAAAAACCAATGTTCCATTCAGAGCATCTGGTAGAAAAGTGGAAGCCGCTTCTTGATCATGATAGAGGCATTCAAGACTCCCATCGTAGAGCTGTAACCGCTATTCTGCTAGAGAACCAAGAAAAATTCCTTCGTGAAGAACATGCCTTCAACAATGGCATGAACCTCATGGAGTCACCAACCCTCAACACTCAAAGCACCACTTCAGCTGCTGGTTTTAGCGCCAACGCTGCTGATGCAGGTCCTGTTGCTGGTTTCGACCCCGTTCTGATCTCACTAATCAGACGCGCAATGCCTAACCTGGTCGCTTATGACCTTGCTGGCGTTCAACCAATGAACGGTCCTACTGGACTCATCTTCGCAATGCGCTCACGTTACGCTGCTCCTGGCACCCCAGGCATGAGCGGAACTGAAGCCTTCTATAACGAAGCTGATACTTCATTCTCAGGAATGGATCACGGCTTTGACAACACCAGCTACTTCTCTGACGTTGCTGCTGGTTTCGGTACTACTTCTCAGACTGGCACCAACCCATCAGTTCTGAACCCTGTTGGTTCTGGTACTTCTGTTCAGTACAACGTTGGTCAAGGCATGGGCACTGCTGATGCTGAAGCTCTTGATGGCACCACGACTAATGCTTTCAACGAAATGGCTTTCTCAATCGAGAAAGTTACCGTTACTGCTAAGTCACGCGCTCTGAAGGCTGAGTACTCACTAGAACTCGCCCAAGACCTCAAGGCAATTCATGGTCTGAATGCTGAGGCTGAACTCGCCAACATTCTCTCAACTGAGATTCTGGCTGAGATCAACCGTGAAGTTATCAGAACCATCTACAAGGTTGCTGAGCAAGGTGCTACCGTCAATACCGCCACCGCTGGTGAGTTCAACCTAGACGTTGACTCCAACGGTCGTTGGTCAGTTGAGAAGTTCAAGGGTCTACTGTTCCAAATTGAGCGTGACGCTAACGCGATTGCTCAAAGAACTCGTAGAGGAAAGGGCAACATCATCATGACCTCTGCTGACGTTGCTTCTGCTCTAACCATGGCTGGTGTACTTGATTACACCCCTGCCCTAAACGCTAACCTCAACGTTGATGACACTGGCAACACCTTTGCTGGTACTATCAATGGTAAGTACCGCGTATACATTGACCCATATGCTGCTAACGTTGCTGCTAACCAGTACTACGTTGTAGGTTATAAGGGATCCTCACCTTATGACGCTGGTATCTTCTACTGCCCATATGTTCCTCTCCAAATGGTTCGTGCCGTTGGTGAGAACAACTTCCAGCCTAAGATTGGCTTCAAGACCCGTTATGGTCTAGTTGCTAACCCATTCGCTGAGGGTACTGATCAGGGTCTAGGACGCCTTGCTCCTTCTCTGAATCGTTACTACAGAAGAGTCAAGGTTACCAACCTGATGTGATCTGTGCTATAATTCACTTGTGTGAAGGAAGTGCATCAGAGGGTCCGAAAGGACCCCTTTTTTTTTCTAAATATATTGTTCCCACAATAAAGTCATGGCACGGGAATGGAATACTTCTTTCAGGGATCCTTGGAACCCAGTCATAAAGAAGTGTCTAGACGGAGTAGATTTACATACGCGACTTCATTTATCTACGGGAGATAAGTTTCATCAAGAACAAGCAGAGATATTAAGAAAATATGTAAGCAATTTGAAAGAATGGATTCACGCTACAGAACCAGAGGGATGGCACCGATAAATACAGTGATATGAATTTATTTTTTTATATGCTTTCAACACAATATCGCCTTAGACTAGAGTTTATTTGTCAGCGTATTGTCAATGGAGAAGAAGTAAAACTAGAAGATATGATTTGGGCAGAAAAACTTGCTAAAGCAAATTTGTCTGCCGGTGAAATGTTAAGAAAAGCACGTCGTCAAGCACAAAATCCAGATGTGCAAGAAGGAAGTCTTGATGATTTTATGAATAGGATGGATTTAGGAGATCCCGATCCATCCAATCACAAAACGGGATTTCAAACAGCAGACGAAATTGTTGATTGGTTTCGTCAAGATAAAACGGATGATTGGAGACAACGAGACTGATGGCACGTTCAATATACGATAAACAAATAGCAAATAGAAACTACTTAGCACCAACTGGATTTAATTTCACAATCCAACGTTGTCCTAAAGTTAGTTTCTTTTCTAACACTGCACAAATTCCTGGAATTGATTTGGGTGTTGCTATTCAACCAACATACCTAAAAGAAATACCAAGACCAGGTGATCAACTTCAATTTCAAGATTTCAACCTACGTTTCTTGATTGATGAAGATCTAACAAACTATATGCAGTTGCAAAATTGGATGAGAGGACTTGGATTTCCAGAAAGTCTAAGAGAGATTTATGCTGAGTATAACAAATCTGGAAAATTATATAATAAAGAATTTGGAGTTACTGAGGAACTATTATATTCTGATGCAACACTTGAAGTTCTCAATAGTTCTTTGAATCCGCAGTTCTTAGTAAAGTTCTATGGAATGTTTCCAGTATCACTTTCAACTCTACAGTTTGATGCAACAGAGACCGACATAGAATACTTTACAGCAGACGTAACTTTCAAGTATACTTTATATACTATCACTGACTTGGCTGGCAATCCTCTATGAATCTTGACACTATACAAAGTATGTGGGAAAAAGACTCACAGATTGATAAAGATAATTTACACGAAGAATCACTAAAAATACCTGCCCTACACGCAAAGTACCACGAACTCTTCAATAGTGTACTGTTGCTTCGTAAGAAAGCAGAACAACAACGTAAGAATATTCGTCACGAAAGATATGAGTACTATTCTGGAAAAGCAGATCCTGATGTTTACATTGAGAATCCATTTCCTAAAAAAATTCGTGACAAAGATACTCTCACAAAATACATGGATGCGGATGAATTGTTGATGAATGTCAATCTCAAAATTGACTACTATGAAACGATGCTAAATTATATTGAGAGTATTCTAAAACAGGTAAGTAATCGAACTTATCAAATCAAGAATGCTATCGAGTGGCAAAAATTCATAGCAGGTTATGGTTGAAATTAGTATTGAAAAGAAAAATGAAGTTTATCTAAAAGTAAACGCAGAGCCTCATGTCTATCAGGAACTATCAGATGAATTCACATTTGAAGTTCCTGGTGCAAAGTTCATGCCACAGTATCGAAACAAATATTGGGACGGTAAAATTCGTTTATTCTCTACGGCAACTGGCGAAATTTACGTAGGTCTCTTAGACAAACTTATATCATTCTGTAAAAGATACAAATATGATTATAAGTTTGTTGACAACAAATTTTTTGGAACACCATTTGAAGTAAATGAAGAGATCTCAAAGGAGGGTGTTCTTGGTTACATGAAATCTATTTGCTCTCATTCTCCAAGGGAGTATCAAGTAGAGGGAGTATACGATGCTTTAAAACATAATAGAAGACTATTGATATCTCCCACTGCTTCAGGCAAATCGTTGATGATTTATTCAATCGTAAGATATTATGTAGAAAGACATCTAAAAATACTTTTAGTTGTTCCAACGACCAGTCTTGTAGAACAGATGTATAAAGACTTCCAGGACTATGGTTGGGATGCAGAATCTTATTGTCACCTAGTTTATTCTGGTCGTGAAAAGGTTGATGATCGTCCAATTACAATTACCACTTGGCAATCTATCTATAAACTTGAAAGGAAATGGTTTGAAAAATATGACGTTGTAATTGGAGATGAAGCACATCTTTTCAAATCAAAGTCATTGATTCAAATCATGACCAAACTCCACACTGCAAAATATAGGTTTGGATTTACTGGAACACTTGATGGAACGCAGACACACAAGTGGGTATTGGAGGGTTTGTTTGGACCATCATATAAAATCATTCGTACAGAAGAATTGATGGAGAAAGGTTATCTTTCTAAGTTAGATATCAATTGCATTGTGCTCAAGCATCCTCCAAAGAAGTTTGAATCGTATGAAGATGAAATTCAATATCTTATTACTCATGAGCAAAGAAACAAATTTATTACCAATCTTGCTTTAGATCTGAAAGGAAACACTCTCGTATTATACAGCAGAGTCGAAACTCATGGTGAGATCCTTTATAAGGAAATAAATAATAAAAAGGCGAATGAAAGTCGAAAGGTTTTCTTCGTACATGGTGGAGTGGATGCTCAGGAACGTGAAGAAGTTAGAACAATCACTGAGTCAGAAAACAATGCAATCATTGTTGCATCCTATGGAACTTTTTCTACTGGTATCAATATTAAAAATCTCCATAATGTTATCTTTGCCTCACCTAGCAAATCCAGAATCAGAAATCTTCAAAGTATTGGAAGAGTTCTTAGAAAAACAAACAACAAAGTGAAGGCAGTGCTGTTTGATATCGCTGATGATTGTACTCACAATTCTAAAAAGAATTATACTCTAAACCATTTGATTGAACGTATCAAAATCTACAACGAGGAGAACTTCAATTATGAAATCATCACAGTTTTTTTAAACTAATATGGAAGACGATTTCTACGCAACAATAAAGTTAGTTACTGGAGAAGAAATATTCTCTAAAGTTTCTGTCTGTGATGAAAACGATAGAATACTTTTACTTCTATCCAATCCTATTTTGATAGAAGAAATTAAAATGAAGAAGCATGGAACCATCGGATGGAAAGTAGAACCTTGGATAAAGACTACCGATGAAGATTTATTTGTAATTGACATAGATCGTGTCATTACAATCACTGAAAATAATAATGTTGAAATTATTTCTGTCTATCATCAATACGTGCGTGAGTCATCCTCCAACAGTAAGAATCCTAATAAAGAAACCCTAAATCGTAAGATGGGATATATATCTAGTGTGATTGAGGCTAAAGAGATACTAGAGAATCTCTATAAGATCTAATTTATCTCTTTACCCCGGACAAACCTAGTCTACACATATTTTTGATATTTGTCAAGCCCCCATAAAATGTGATATAATATGAATACATTATAAGATAAATCAATGTATGCTAATAACTAATATGCCAAAGACCCGTAAGAGATCGGAGCACTATGTCAATAATAAAGAGTTTCTTGCGGCTATCATTGAGTACAAAAAGCAGATTGTTGATGCACAAGAACAAGGTTTACCAAAACCACGTATTCCGAATTATATTGGTGAATGCTTTTTGAAGATCGCAACTCATTTATCTTATAAACCAAACTTTGTCAACTACATGTTCAAGGATGATATGGTATGTGACGGTATTGAAAATTGTGTGCAGTACATCAACAATTTCAATCCAGAGAAGTCTCAAAATCCTTTTGCATACTTTACTCAAATTATTCATTACGCTTTTCTCCGTAGAATTCAAAGAGAGAAGAAGCAGCTGGAAATTAAGAATAAGATTCTTGAAAGGTCTGGATATGATGAAGTCTTTGTCGATAACAACACACTTGACGGAAACAACTATTCCAACTATAATTCTATCAAGGATAATGTACAAATCAAACTTCGTTCGTGAAAATTGCTCCAAAGTGCTGTAAAATATAAATAATAATAAACACTTTGGAGCAAATGCCTAATCAATATTCAAACTCTAGAAGTAATAGATTGCAAGCAATAGAAGAAGGTAAAAAAACATATATTGGTTCTACCGCATGTAAGCACTGTGGTAGTTACGAAAAGTATGTCAGTAGTTATGGATGCTATCCTTGTAACTATAAAAAGGGAGTTGAAAAACTTCTTTCTGGTGCTTGTGATGGTTATATGACTAAAGAAAAATGGGCAGAAAATAGAGAGAGAAGGCGGGAAGTAATTCGGGAAAATAATAAGAAGTATTCCAGAACTGAAAGGGGTAAAGTAGTTAGTGCCCAAAAGGAAGCAAAAAGAAGAGCGTTATTGAAAAATCAAACACCAGAGTTGACGCAAGAGCAAGTTGAGCAGATATTGACCATTTATGAGGAGTGTAGTAGAATATCTGCTGAAACTGGTATTCCACACGAGGTAGACCATATCATCCCTATTTGTAGGGGAGGTTTGCATCATCCTGATAACTTACAAATTTTGACTATGGAAGAAAACCGCAAAAAAGGTGGAAAATGAAAGTAGCAATTATAAGTGACCAACACTTTGGTGCCCGTAAAAATTCTAAACTGTTTCATGACTTCTTTTTGAAGTTTTATAATGATGTATTTTTCCCTACCTTAGAAAAGGAAGGAATTACAACAGTTATTGATATGGGAGATACCTTTGATAGTCGCAAAGGTATTGATTTCTCTGCTCTCGCTTGGGCAAAAAATAATTATTATGATCGACTGCAAAAGATGGGTGTAGAAGTACACACAATTGTTGGCAATCATACTGCATATTATAAGAATACAAATGATGTAAATGCAGTAGATCTTCTTTTGCGAGAATATCAAAATGTAAAGATATATTCAAAACCAACTGAAACTAAATTTGACAACTTGAATATTCTTTTTGTTCCCTGGATCAATCAGGAGAACGAAGAAGTTACTTATAAAACTTTGAAGAATACTTCTTCTCCAGTTGTAATGGGACATCTTGAACTTACTGGATTTTATGCAAATAGAATTCACCTGATGGAACATGGTGCTGATCGATCTCCATATAAAAAATTCAAGAAAGTTTTTTCTGGGCACTATCATCACAGAAGTAGCGAAGAAAACATTCACTATCTGGGAAATCCATATGAAATTTATTGGAGTGATCTAGAAGAAACCAGAGGGTTCCATATCTTTGATACTGAAACACTTGAAACAATCCCAATCAACAACCCATTCAAAATGTTTTATAGGTTGTATTATGAAGATACAGCACATCAAACATTGAATGCATCTCTATACGAAAATAAAATTGTAAAAGTTATTGTTCGTAAGAAATCTGATCCTAGTAGTTTTGAAAAGTACATTGACAAAATCATTAGTTCTGGAGTTGCAGATATCAAAATCGTAGAAAATTTTGCTATCAATGAGAACGAAGATTTTGAAGTGGAACAATCTGAAGATACACTTACAATTTTGAGTAGATATCTTGATGAATCTGAAACAGATATAGATAAGAATGCTGTCAAAGATATTATCAAAAATATCTATCAGGAAGCCTGTGAGGTAATCTAACATGTTTGTTCTCACCATAGAAGGCAAAGAAGACGAAGGTGCGTATTCTGTTAATAATGGTGAAGGCGAACAAGTTCTATATTTGTTTCAAGAAGAAGATGACGCGATGAGATATGCTATGATGTTAGAGGAAGAAGATTATCCATCAATGCACGTCATCGAAGTCGATGAAGATATGATGATAAAGGCATGTGAATTTTCCTCAACCAGATACGCAGTTATCACACCTAACGATATTGTAGTTCCTCCAAAAACTCCTTTTTATGATCACATTTAAGAATATTCGTTGGAAAAATTTTCTGTCTACAGGTAATCAGTGGACAGAAGTAAAGTTCAATGAATCTGAAAATACAATTATTATTGGAGCAAATGGTTCTGGAAAGTCAACCATTCTGGATGCTCTTACTTTCTCGTTGTTTAATAAACCATTCCGTAAGATCAATAAACCACAACTCATCAACTCTGTAAATGATAAGGATTGTTCTGTAGAGGTAGAGTTTGATATCAAGGGTAGAGAGTATAAAATCATTCGTGGTCTCAAACCTACTAAGTTTGAGATCTGGGTTGATGGAAAAATGTTGGATCAGGATGCATCTGCAGTTGATCAGCAAAAGCAATTGGAACAGAATATTCTAAAACTGAATTTCAAATCTTTTACTCAGATTGTGATTCTGGGTAGTAGCACGTTTGTGCCATTCATGCAACTTCCTCTGGCGCATCGCAGAGAAGTTATTGAAGATCTTCTTGATATCAAGATTTTTTCTTCAATGAATTATCTCATCAAAGATAAGATTCGCTTACTCAAAGATGACATCAATGTTCTTGATCTTAAAAAAGATTCTTTGAAAGATAAGATCAAGATGCAGCAAAATTTTATTGAATCTATTGAGCAAAGAAGTAAGGATGATATTTCTTCTAGGAAGAAGAAGATCAAACAGTTTGCTACTGAAGCAACTGAACTATTGAAATCAAATGACGAACTTTCTAAGAAAGTCGAAGAGGTGAGTCATTGCATCAAAGAGTTTGAAGGTGCCGGTAAAACCTTGTTCAAGTACGCTCAACTCAAGGCAAAAATTCAACAAAAGGAAGACACCTCTAATGAAGAGGCACAGTTTTTTGTGAACAATGAGGTTTGCCCTACCTGTACACAATCAATTGAAGAAAGTTTTCGTGTAAATAGAATAGCGGAACTCAATACTTCAATAGAGAAGTTACAAGAGGGTCTTACTGATCTTCAATCAAAGATAGAGGAGGAAGAGTCAAGAGAGTTTCGCTTCAACGAACTCACACAGGAGGTTGTTTCCCTAACAAATGAAATTTCTCAAAACAATGTTCGCGTTTCTGGTCTACAGCGACAATGCAGAGATTTGGAATCGGAAATTCAAAAAATTACCGAACAACTTGAAAACAGAAATGCTGAACATGAGAAGCTAAAATCATTCAATGAATCTTTACAGGGAACGTATGAGGAGTTAGCAACTAAAACTGAATCAATCAAAAACCACGATTTTGTTTATTCCTTACTAAAGGATGGGGGAGTAAAGACTAAAATTATCAAACAGTATCTCCCTTTCATAAACAAACAGGTCAATCGCTATCTTCAGTTGATGGACTTCTTTATCAACTTCCAACTTGATGAAGAATTCAATGAAATTATTCAATCTCCAATTCATGCAGACTTTTCTTATGCATCTTTTAGTGAAGGTGAAAAGATGCGTATTGATTTGGCACTTCTGTTTACATGGCGTGAAGTTGCTAGGTTCAAGAACTCTGTAAATACTAATCTATTGATCATGGATGAAGTGTTTGATTCTTCACTTGATGGATTTGGTACAGATGATTTCTTGAAGATTATTAAATATGTAATTGGTGATGCTAATGTATTTGTGATATCACATAAAGAAGGACTATATGACAAATTTGAAAGTGTCATAAGGTTTGAGAAAGTCAAGGGTTTTTCACGTATGGTATCCCAAGAATCACTGGAAAAATGAAACTTCCAAACTGGCAACACCACTCTAAGAAGGAGCAGAAGCGCCACCTCAAACCACAGGCAATGCGGCAGGCACGAGAGCGCCGTAGACACTTGAAGAACCGTCTACTGAACCTCCCCAAGCGGGAGGTTTCGTCGTATTATGGTAAAACAAACGAGGGAAGCAAATGTCAATCAACCTTGAAGTCAAAGGAACTGTTGCTAAACTTCTAGCACAGGAGAATCTTCTTGTTGAACACCGTCAAGTTCGAACTGCACAGTTCAATGTAGAAACTCGTGTGCTGACTCTTCCTATTTGGGATAAGGCAACTGATACTATTTTTGATCTTCTGGTTGCACATGAAGTCGGTCACGCTCTCTACACTCCCAATGAAGATTGGACGGATAAGTGTAAGGCACCTCAAATGTTTCTCAATGTCGTAGAGGATGTCCGCATTGAAAAACTGATCAAACGTCGTTTTTCTGGTCTTGCTAAAACTTTTTACAAAGGTTATGGAGAACTTCATGAGATGGATTTCTTCATGCTTGCTGATGAAGATATCTCTAAAATGAATCTTGCTGATCGTGTGAATCTACACTTCAAGATTGGAGCATTCCTTGGCATCAAGTTTACTGCTAAAGAACAAACTGTTGTAGATTTAATTTCTCAGTGCGAAACCTTTGAAGATGT
>Ga0172372_10001639_pt1 | contig 34732 bp, 28 predicted proteins | sample LakKiv5m_2_FD_114544 | JGI IMG/M metagenome (GOLD analysis project Ga0172372, IMG submission 114544) | Freshwater microbial communities from Kabuno Bay, South-Kivu, Congo - kab_092012_9.5m | ecosystem: Environmental > Aquatic > Freshwater > Lake | place: Democratic Republic of the Congo... | reverse complement strand
TTACAGAGGTGAATGAGTTAAAAAAAGATATTTCTTTAACGGACTTCATTATCAACTGCCATCTTATTGCTCTTAGCACATGTGATAAAAAAAAGGAAAGCGTAAAAAGGATGAGATAAAATATCGATGAATTGAAAATAATATTAAATGCTTGATTTAGGTCGACATTCCTGAATGTAAAATATAATAGCACAAATGCGATTATTGAAGAAGCAAGTGTTCCAAATATTTTATTCAATATTTTTTTGATTTTATCTGAGATCAATAATTTCGTATCCACTTTGTTCTGTGAAAATAAAACTTGAATTTGGAATATTTGAATTAACAATTAGATTATTCAATTGTATTGTTGTCTGGTCGTTGGAGAGATCAATTATGACAAACTTTTCCACCATATTTTGATCAGAAACAAATAACCTTACTTTATTGAACGGTAAATCATTTGACTTAGGAATTAACTCAATAAATTCTTTTTTGTTTTCAGTAATTAATCTGACACTACACTTTTTAGGATATTCATTTACAATCCTATCAATTGAAAACCCTGCAGAAGCATCATTAATGGGACTAATCACAACACGTTTTGCAGACTTATCAATATTATAAATTGATTTGCCATCATTGAGGAGAATTTTATTATTTATTTCGATTCTAAATTTTGATTTCTTTTTATAGTAAAACTTCCCTTTTATCGAATATTCGGAACCCGCAGAAGTATACTTGATAGATTGGTAAAAATCTGATTTCATATCGATCATTGAATTAAATTTTGATTGAACTTTCTCAAGAACAGTTTTTGCCGATTCATTTTGTGAATAAGATTTTATACTTATAAGCAAAACAAAAAATATCAACAGGTGATATTTCAAAGTGTCCTCAAAAGTGCTTCAAGTTGATCTTCAGATTCTATCTTAACTTCACGTGCTTTGCTTCCATCTGCCATGCCAACAACGCCGGCTTGTTCAAGTTGATCCATAATTCTTGCAGCTCTTGAATAACCTAATTTTAACTTTCGCTGCAGAAGCGAAACCGAACCTTGCTGATGGCGAACGATTACCCTTGCAGCATCTTCAAACATTGGATCTAAATCAGATAGAAAACTTCCATCAGCATTCGCCTTCTTCTCATAAAGCGAAGGAAGTAAATATCGTTTTGAAAATCCTTTCTGAGCATAAATAAAATTTGTTACTTTCTCAACATCATCAGTAGTTATAAAAGCATTTTGAATACGAACTGGTTTTGGTAATCCACCAGGAAGAAACAACATATCGCCTCTGCCAAGCAACTGTTCAGCTCCATTCATGTCAAGAATCGTTCGTGAATCAATTCTTGTTGCCACCTGATATGCAATTCGTGCAGAAAAATTCGCTTTTATAACACCCGTAATTACATTGACAGAAGGACGCTGAGTAGCAACAATCAAATGAATTCCAACCGCTCGTGCAAGTTGTGCAAGTCTTGCAATTGGTTCTTCAACTTCATGACCTGAAGTCATCATCAAATCTGCAAGTTCATCAATCACCACGATAATATAAGGCAACTTGAAATGCTTCATAGTTTCAGTATCAGAAGGTTTTCGACGTGGATCAGTCACGCGTTCATTATAATCAACAATATTCCTTACGCCAACTTTTGCAAGTTTGTCATATCTTTTTTCCATCTCAAACTCAACAGCTTTCAATGCAAGCAACGCATTTGAAGGAGTTGTAATAATTTCCTCATCGAGGTCAGGAGAAACAGCAAGAAAATGCTTATTTAGTTTTTTGTAAAATGATAGTTCAATTTTTTTTGGATCAATTATAACAAATTTAACTTCCGAAGGATGCTTGGAATAGATTAAACTTGTGATCATTAAATTTATTCCAACACTTTTACCGGAACCTGTGGAACCAGCAATCAATAAATGCGGCATTGTTGCAAGATCAGTTATATGAACATCTCCAATAATTGTTTTACCTAAAGCGAGCGGGAGCTCATACTTCGTTTTCTTTATATCTGAAATAACACTGCGAGCACTTACTAAAGACGCTTTCTCATTTGGGATTTCCACTCCAATAGCACTTTTGCCTGGAATTGGAGCAATTATACGAATCCCTTTTGCCGCAAGTGCAAGAGCAATATCATTTTCGAGACTAACAATTCTACTGATTTTAACTCCGGGAGATGGCACGATTTCATAAAGAGTAACAACAGGACCAGGGGTAACAGATATATCATCAATCTTAATATCAAACAATAATAATTTTTCTTTTAATAACTCTGCATTTCTTTTCAATTCTTGCTCAGGAATTTTCACATCTTCTTCTGCTGAAGGAGTTAGTAAATCCAGCCCTGGCGCCTTATAATCAATTTGCTCATTCCATTGATCAGGCAAATCTGAATTCAGATCCGAATTAACATCCTCTTTGATTGCTTTAGGTTCTGCTTTTAATATTTGCGGATCTGTAAGAATTTTTTCAGGTTTGGCTTCCGAAATTTCTGATGACTCGCCTTTCCTGATAATTCTAATTGAAGTTTGATGATCTACTTCAGAATCACTAATTACCTGATCAGCCTCGTTATTAGTATCCGCTTTGCCAAATAATTTATTTCTTCGTTTCGGTTTTTCCGAATCATTCTTTTCATTATCCGAGTTTGGATTTTTAATTCTGATTTTTGTATCACCTTCTTCTGCTTTTGGTTCATCATTAAAAATATCAACAATCAGATTTTTTAGAAAGAAGAAAATCCTTTCTATTTTAATATCAAAAGCAATAAATAAGGTAACTATAAAAAGTACGACAAGAACAATAACACCCCCGAGACCACCGAGTAATCGATAAATCGCGCCACCCAAAAAGTCACCGATTTTCCCAGACAGCTCACTATAATCAGCAAAAAGGTTCTGCCCCTTTCGGAAAAGCCCCATAAGAGTTGAAATTATTAATCCTGAAGCAATAAGAAAGTTAGACATATTCAGGGCAATCTTTTTATTGCTGTTAGTAATAATAACAAAACCTGAAACGAAAAAAATTATTGGGAATACAATTGCAGAAAAACCTATCGTTGAATTGATAAAGAAATCCGATAAATATGCACCGAATAAGCCAAGCCAATTATTAACTTCAGTCGCACGATTCAGATATTCTTCATCTGAAGAAAAAACACGAAGTAAATCTGTAAAACCAATCAATAAATTTTTATCTGATGAACGGTAAGAAAGAATACTTAACATGAGTAATACAGCAAAAACTGTTAGCAGAAAACCTAGCAACTTTTGCTTTTTCTCTCCGCCAATAGAAAAATAATTTCTTTCTTTTTCCTCAGTCTTTTTTTTCGCCATAACTTAATTGATTTTTAAACTTCCATTAATAAAAGTAGGAACTATGTTGATTGAGTTGATTCGTGAACAGAATTCAAGATCATCATTGAAACCATTGTTTATTAAAATTTTTCCATGATCAGAAAATTTAAGCATTTGCAGAATATTACTTTCATATTTTTCAAAAAGTACCAATGACGCTTTTGCAGAATCATTAAGTTCAACATCCGAAACATTTTGCAAAAGCAATTTCACAATATTCCCTCCGCATACGGAATCTTCTAACGAAAAAATACCATTCGAACCAGCGCATAAAATTTCAAGTTGCTGCTCATTAACTACTGCATCTACTGCTGCCATAATATTATTAAAACTTGCTACCATTAATCTGCTGGAATATTTTGCTTTAACAATTGCTTTCGAACCATTTGTAGTAAATAGCACGACTGATTTGCCTTCAACGGTATCTTTGGAATATTCTAAAGGTGAATTCCCGAGATTGAATCCATCAATCATTTTTGTATTCCTTTCTCCACAAAGAAGAGTCAACCTTTCAGATGAATTCCCAGAAATTTTAATTGCAAAATCTATAGACGCAACAGGAATAATTTCCTTTGCCCCATTTGACAAAGCTTCACCAATTACAGTAGTCGCACGTAGAACATCAATTACAATTGTTGTTTTATCATTAAAATATAATTCATCAACAACAGTAGGACTGAAAATAACGTTTACTTTCATCTTTTCACAAATGGTAGAGTTGTGATTGAAGCCGGAATCATCTTATCACGGATAAGGAAAAATAATTCGCTATTCTGATTAAGATTTTCAATATCAATATATGCAAGAGCAATAGGTTTTTCCAAAATCGGAGATGATGTTCCGCTTGTAATATGCCCAACAATTTTTTTGTTTGAATCACAAACTGAATAACCATGTCGAGGAAAAGCTTTTTCATTAGAAATCAAAGCTGTAAGTTTTTGCTTCAATCCTTCATTCTTAGCTTTCAATATAGATTCCTTTCCAACAAAATCTCCTTTTGATAGTTTTGTGATCCAACCTAGTCCAGCTTCAAGAGGATTAGTTGTTTGATCGATATCGTTTCCATATAAACAATATCCCATTTCGAGTCTTAGACTATCGCGCGCCCCAAGTCCAATTGGTTTTATATCAAAACTCTTACCCGCCTCGAAAAGTTTTTCCCAAATTTCAAGAGCTTGAGCTTCATTGACTTTAAGATAAACTTCATATCCTAATTCTCCAGTGTAACCGGTACGAGAAATCAAAGCATCATATCCTGCGAACTTAGCATTGAAAAAATGATAATATTCTAATTCAATATTTTTGTCACACAAAAGTTGAACTACTTCTTTTGATTTTGGTCCTTGAATTGCAAGCAATGAATATTCGTCACTTTCATTAACAATATCAACACCAAACTTATTGTTCGTATTCATCCAGTTAAAATCTTTTTCAATGTTGGATGCATTAATAACCAAGAAATATTCATGATCATCAACTTTATAAACCAGCAAATCATCAACAATTCCGCCATCAGGATAACACATAGCTGAATACTGAACTCTGCCATTATAAAGTTTTGACACATCGTTAATTGTAATATGTTGAACAAAATCAAATGCTTTTTCGCCTTTGATCCGTACTTCGCCCATATGCGAAACATCGAAAACTCCAACGGAATTTCTAACAGTTAAATGTTCAGCAATAATAGAATTATATTGAACCGGCATATTGAAGCCTGCAAAGTCAACAAGCTTTGCGTTTAATTTTTGATGCATTGAGACAAAATTTGTGTTTTTCATATTCACCTACTTGAATTTTTTTGAATCAGCAAGGAATTTCTCCAAGCCGAGATCAGTTAAAGGATGCTTAAATAATTTTTCAATTACAGAAAATGGAATAGTGGCAACATCAGCACCCATCAAAGCTGCATCAACAAGATGCAATGGATGTCTAATACTTGCAACTAATACCTGTGTTTTATAATCATAGTTTTTATATATCTGAATTATCTGGCTGATTAACTTCATACCATCGTGGCTAATATCATCAAGCCTGCCAACGAAAGGACTGATATATGTCGCACCGGCTTTTGCTGCAAGCAAAGCTTGACTAGGTGAAAAACAAAGTGTAACATTCGTTTTAATACCTTTTTCAGTCAGAGTTTTTACAGCTTTAATTCCCTCCTTGATCAAAGGAACTTTAATTACAATATTTTCATGAATCTTAGCAAGTTCTTCAGCTTCGCGTAGAATACCAGAATATTCAGTTGAAATAACTTCAGCACTAATCGGTCCATTAACAATTGATACAATTTCTTTTAGCAATTCTTGAAAGTTTTTTCCTTCTTTCGCAACAAGCGATGGGTTTGTAGTAACACCATCTACGATTCCAAAGGACGCAGCTTCGCTGATTTCTTTTATATTAGCAGTATCGATAAAAAATTTCATTTTCACCTCAACAGATTATACGTGACAAAGTTAATCAAAATATTATATTTTTATAAGTAATGCTCTGTAATGTCTTCAGAAGTTTTCTTGTTAATTACTCTAAAATACTGAACATTAATTTTTTCATCAGTCTCAATTGCTAATCGAATAAAATACTTTAGCTGAAGTTTCCACAGGAAAGAAATTCTACCTTCATTGAAATTGCCTGCTAGCGATGGATTAATTTTAAGAATAAGAGATGAAAATTTTACTTCGGTTTTATATCGTTTAATCCACTCTTCAATTTCGTGCAAAACATTAGATTTTTTTGATAGTAAACCAGTTCCATTGCAATATGAACAAACTTCATGAGTTGATTGCATGATATTTTCTCTAATTCTTTCACGTGTAATCTGCATGAGCCCAAATTCAGTCATTGGCAGGAGAGCTGTTTTTGCTCTATCTCTTTTAAATTCTTTTTTCAATTCATCATATATTTTTTTGCGATTCTTCTCATCTTCAAGGTCAATAAAATCTACCACAATTAAACCTCCGATATCACGAAGTCGTAATTGGCGTGCAATTTCACGAGCTGCTTCTAAATCTGTTTTAAGTGAATTTAATTCCTGCTCTTTTTTAGCAGCATATCTTCCGCTATTAACATCGACAACAACCATCGCCTCAGTATGATCTATAATAATATATCCGCCGTTAGGAAGCGGAACCCGTCTTCCCATCAATGTTTTGATTTGTTCTTCGATTTTGAATTCATCAAAAATTGGTGTGAAGCCCTTATAATATTCAATTTTATCTATCAACTCTGGTTGAATAAATTTTATATAATTTTTTATCTCCTTAAAAATACTTTTAGAATCAATAAATATTTTTGAAATATCAGGAGTAAAGTAATCTCGAATAACGCTGATTGTCGTGCTTAAATCAGAATATAAAATTGAAGGTGGTTCATTTTGCTTCATTGCATCCTGAATATCTTCCCATGTATTTACAAGGTATTTAAGATCACCGGCAAGGAGTTTTTCTTCTTGATCCTTTGCAGCTGTTCTTATAATTAGTCCACAATTATCAGGAATAATTTCTCGAGCAATTTTTCGTAATCTTTTTCGCTCTTTGAAATCACTTATTTTTTTAGAAATTCCTATTTTCCCATCGAAAGGCAGAAGCACACAAAATCTTCCCGGAATTGATATTGCTGATGAAACTCGTACTCCCTTATCTTTTACAGGTTCTTTTATAATCTGAACAACAATATTTTCACCCTTCTTAAGTTTTTGCGGAGTGTACTCTTCCTTGCTTTTTTCTTTCACTCCATCAGAAGGATTTTTTGATTTATCATCATTTGATTCATCAGCATCAAATTCATCATCATCAAAAATTCCTTTCATATCTTCGAGTTTATTTCCAATATCGGAAAAATGTAGAAAGCCGTCGTGCTTCATTCCAATATCTATAAAAGCCGCACGAATACCTGGAAGTACACGAGCTACTTTTCCTAAATAAATATTGCCAACCATCCTTCTTTTTTCAGGATGATCGACAAAAAAATCAACCAACTTCCCCTCTTCGCTAATTGCGACTCTCGTTTGGGATGAAGTAGAATTTATTACTATTTCTTTTTGCATAATCTGCTCAAACTTTATTTTCAATGCTCAATTCCCAAAAATTAATTTTCTCATTAAATAATTTTTGGACTGATGCATTATCAAAATTTTTATATTTACTGTTTTTAATTCTATAAACATGTTCTTCAACAAATTCAAAAAGCTCACGGTTATTATCAAATGAAAATATTTTGTCCAATAATGAATTCACTCCGCTGAAATTTTTGAAATACCAAACAACATGCTTTTTGATTTTTTGAATGGCTGGATCTTCGCCATAATCTTCACACAAGTATTTGAAATGTTGTTGGACTGTTGCAAACACTTCATCAGCATTGGGCTCGCCCGGATCAAAATTATTATTAATAATGGAATTATATCGCGAAAAAAGAAATGGATTTCCAATTGCCCCTCTTGCAATCATAAATCCATCTGGAGAATATCTACTCTTAATTTCCATAATATCCGAAGGAGAAAAAATTGAACCGTTTACTACTACAGGAATTGGAATGATACTTTTTATTTTGTCGAGCCAACTCCAATCTGCAGGAATTTCATATTTATCTTTTCGAGTTCTGCAATGGACAACGACATAATCTGCTCCGCTATCGGCAGCCAATTTAACATTTTCGATGATATTAATATGCGAATTATCTTTTCCCAATCTCATTTTTACAGAAATTGGAGTTTTTGTTGAAGCCAACTTCATCTTACCAATTATTTTTGATAATAATACTGGCTGATCAAGTAAACTTGCACCAAAATCAAGTTTAACTACTTTTGAGACAGAACAACCACTGTTAAGATCAATCACATCGGGATTAAATCTTTCTATCTCACGTACGGCATCAAAAATAATGTCAGGATTATTTCCAAGTAGTTGAACACCAATAGGTTTTTCAAGTTTTGAAAATGATAGAAAACGAAGAGTATCAAAATTATTTAATACAACACCCTCTGCGCTTACCATTTGAGTAAAAGTAAGCCCCGCTCCAAAATCCTTGGCAATTTTACGAAATGATTTATCCGTAATATCTGCCATTGGAGCTAAAATTAATCTTTCACCAAGGTCAAGCTCTCCAATTTTCAAATGCTGTCCTCAAACAAATCCGGGCTGAAAAAATCAGCCCAGCAATTAATAAATACTAATTAGTTTCTGTAGTTTCAGTTTCAGCATTCTGTTGTGTTTCACTTTCCACCATGGTTGCTTTTCTTGAAAGACTCATTTTACCATTTTCAATCTTTATTAACTTGACCTTTATCATATCTCCCACTTTTAACACATCCTTAACTTCTTTAACTCTCTTAGTGTCAATTTGTGAAATATGTAATAAGCCTTGAGACCCTGGCATAAATTCAACGAATGCTCCAAACTCTGCAATTTTAACAACTTTACCGTTGTATGTTTTTCCGATTTCAGGTTCAGCAACTAAATTCCTAATAAATTCTTTTGCCAACTTTGCTTTCTCAACATTATTTCCAGCAATGCTGACTCTTCCATCTTCTTCGATGTAAACTTCAACGCCATATTCTTTCTGAATATTTTGAATAGTTTTACCACCCGAACCAATGACCATTCCGATTTTATCAGGATTAATTTTTGTGAATAATAACGAAGGCGCATGTTTCGAAATCTCAGTGCGAGGTTGATTAATCGCGTCATTCATAATTTTTAAGATATGCATTCTTCCAGTCTTTGCCTGCGTAAGAGCTTTCTCCATAATTTCGTAGGATATTCCTTGGATTTTGATATCCATCTGAAATCCAGTAATTCCATTCTCAGAACCAGCAACCTTAAAATCCATATCGCCAAGATGATCTTCGTTTCCTAAAATATCTGTGAGTATTGAAAATTGCTCACCCTCTTTAACCAAACCCATTGCAATTCCTGCTATGGAAGTTTTCACAGGAACACCTCCATCCATCAATGCTAATGAACCAGCGCAGACTGTAGCCATTGATGATGAACCATTTGATTCAAGTATATCAGAGTTTAACCTGATGATATATGGAAAATCTTCCTCTTTCGGTACTATATTTTTCAAAGATCTTTCAGCTAAATTTCCATGTCCAATTTCTCTTCTTCCAGTACCACTGTATTTACCAGTTTCTCCGACACTGAAAGGAGGGAAATTATAATGAAGTAAAAATCGTTTTTTATATTCTTCCTGCAAACCGTCAATTATTTGTTCATCGCCTTTTGTTCCCAAAGTCAACGTAGTTAAACTCTGTGTTTCGCCGCGAGTAAACAAAGCCGAAGCGTGCGTGCGAGGAAGAACTCCTAACTCAACAGTGATAGGACGAACTTCTGTCAAACCTCTACCATCAAGCCGTTTCCCAACAGTCAAAATTCTTTTTCTCATGCATTCTTTTTCGATATCATGACAAATTTCTTTTATAGTTGATTCTTGTTCAGGATATTTTTCAGATAATGAAGCAAGAACACCTTCAACTAACTCAGAATTTTTATTAGCTCGTTCTTCTTTTGCTAAAACTGTAGCGACAAGTTCTTCAAATTTATTGTAAGCCAACTCATTAACATCTTTCAATAAATTTTCATCAATCTGCTTAGGTTCGACAACCATTTTAGCTTTACCGCATTCAACGCGAAGTTCATTAATTGCAGCAACAATTTTCCTGATTTCAGTATGAGCAAACTTTAAGGCATTGAGCAAATCCTCTTCGCCAACTTCTTTTGCTTCTCCTTCAACCATCATGATTGAAGATTCAGTTCCTGCAACAACCAGTTCCATGTCACTTTCTTCAACTTGTTTATGAGTTGGATTGACAATGAACTCTCCGTTAATTCTTCCGACTCGAACCTCGCCAATTGGCTCAAGGAAAGGAATGTCAGAAATAGCAAGCGCAGCCGAAGCACCAATAGCGCCAAGAACATCCGCATCATTCTCGCCATCATAGCTGTAAACAAAAGCTACAACCTGAGTTTCATTTTTAAATTCATCAGGGAACAACGGACGAATTGGCCTGTCAATTAACCTTCCGCTTAAAATTTCTTTTTCTGTAGGCTTTCCTTCTCGCTTGAAAAATCCACCTGGAATTTTGCCGGCGGCAAAAGATTTTTCTCTATATTCAACTGAAAGAGGGAAATAATCCAATCCCTTTGGTGCTTCTTTCGATGCAGTTGCAGATACAAGTATGAAAGTTTCACCGTAACTTACCATCACTGCACCATTCGCCTGCTTTGCAAACCTTCCAGTTTCAATTTTTAATTTATTATTCCCAATTTCTATTTCTTTTGAGTAAATCATTTATAATAATCCTTATTTTCTTAAATTAAGTTCTTTAATGATCGCGCGATATCTCTCGATATCTTTTTTTGCTAAATATTCTAATAATCTTCTTCTTTTGCCGACAAGCATCATCAAGCCTCTTCTTGAAGCATGATCTTTTTTATGAGCCTCAAAATGTCCCGTAAGCTTGTTAATTCTTTCGGTCAATAGTGCAACTTGAACTTCAGCTTTACCGCTGTCTTTTTCATTGACCCCATATTTTTTAATAATTGCAAGTTTTTCATCTTTTGAAAGATTCATTTTACTACTCCTTATGTTTTTTTATTCGATTAAACTTCAGATTTCTCCAAAGTCAATTAATTAATTTTCCAATTATTTGTATTGCTTTCTTTTTATCACGCTCAATTTGATAAATCAATTCCTCCTTTGAGAAAAATTTTTTTTCGTCACGCAGTCGATCAATAAAACTGACAGTAATTTCTCTGTCGTAAATTTCCTGATTAAAATTAAAGATATGAACTTCAATTACCAAATTATTCCCAATTTCAAAAGTTGGGCGAAAACCAATGTTCATAACTCCAAAATATTCCTCAGAATCCATCGAACATCTCACTGCATAAACACCATTTTGTGGAATCAACTTATTCTCATCCATCGGCAAAATATTTGCAGTAGGAAATCCAAGCAATCTACCTCGGGTTGCACCATGAACTACTTTACCGCTGAATGCATACTCCCGTGAAATAAAATTATTTGCTTTTTTTATATCACCACTCCTCAGGCATTCACGGATTTTAGTGCTGCTAATAATTTCATTATCAATTAGAATTGGCTCAACGATTTCAACATCAAAATTATACTTTTGCGCAAGTTCTTTGAGTTTTATTTCATCACCTTCCCTATCTTTGCCAAATTTGTGATCATGTCCAATAACAAAAATTCCAAGATTAAACTTGCCCACAAGAATTTCTTCTACAAATTTCTCATAGGAAGTTTTGGCAAATTCTTTTGTAAAATTTATTATTACTAAATTTTCTATATCACAATTTTTAATCAAATCTGTTTTTTCTGAAATAGTAGTGAGTAATTTTACTTTGTTGTCATTACTCAAAACAGAACGTGGATGAGGATTAAAAGTAATAGCAATACTACTAAACTTTTCCCTCTCAGCCAGCTCTTTAACTCTATGAAAAAGCTTTTTATGACCGGAATGAAAACCATCAAATGTCCCAACGGTAATTACGCTTTTTGTTTTGGAATACACAAAATCGATATTAGAAGGGATTATCATTTTGATTGATTCTCTTTGCTTAATTTAAAGTGATCAAGAAAATCAAAAACAGTCATTGCATCCTCAACATTATAATCGCCGATATGAGTTCGTCTTAAAGTACTGAGATAACCACCACAGCCAAGTGCTCTACCAAAATCATTTGCAATCACGCGAACATAAGTTCCCTTTGAACAAACTATGCGGAAAGAGATAACCGGCAGTTCAATTTTTGTGATTTCAAATTCATGAATAAATATTTTTCGTGGCTCTCTTGTAATAACTTTTCCTTTTCGCGCAAAATAATACAATGGTTTTCCATGATGTTTAATCGCACTAAACATCGGTGGAATCTGATCAATCTCTCCTAAAAAACTTTTCCTAACTTCTTCAATCTGATCATTAGTAACATTTGAATAATCGTATTCTTCAATAAATTCCGTTTCAGTGTCCATAGATAAAGTTACTTTGCCAAGAGTAAAATCACCAACATAAGTTTTTTTCAACCCTTGATAAGAATCTACTTCTTTTGTTTTCTTACCAGTACAGACAATTAATAATCCTGATGCAAACGGGTCTAATGTCCCGGCATGTCCAACTTTTTTAATTTTACAACCCTTTTTAATTTTATCTACAACTCCAAATGAAGTTTGTCGGAATACCTTATCAATTAAAATGACATCTCCTTCGCTCAGTTTTGCGAAATCAATTTCAGTCGTTTGCTTTGTTATCATCTTTATGAATTTCTTTAAATATTCTTTCTATTTTTTCAACATAATCAAGTGTGTCGTCGATAAAAAAATCAATTTCCGGAATATGCCGCAAATAATTTATTCTTTCAGCCAAATACATTCTTATAGTGCCTTTTATTTCATTGATCCTTGCTAAAGTTGATTCCCTTTTTTCTTTTTCGTAAACCGAAAAATAAATTCTTGCATTTCGCAAATCAGGAGTCACCTTAACATTCGTAATCGTTAAAAAACCTATTGACTGGTCTTTTACCTTTTGTAAAAAAATTAAACTCAATTCATCTTTAATAAGTGAAGATATTTTATCAATTCTTTTTGGCATACTAATTATTTAATTTCTTTTTCGTTTCAACAATTTTATAAGCCTCAACAATGTCACCTACTTTAATATCATTAAAATTCGCAATGTTTAATCCACATTCGTAGCCTGCGTCAACTTCACGAACATCATCTTTGAATCTTTTTAATGAGGCAAGATTACCTTCATAGATAACAATTCCATCACGAATTAAACGAATCTTATCCTGCCTGTTAATTTTCCCACTTTGCACATAACAACCCGCAACCGTACCAACTTTTGGCACTTTGAAAATATCACGTATCTCGATATTCCCAACAAGTTCCTCCGAAATAACTGGGGCTAACATTCCTTCCAAAGCTGACTTTACTTCGTTTATTGCATCATAAATAACATTGTACAAACGAATATCTATTTTCTCTGTTTCAGATAATTTTCTTGCATTAACATTTGGGCGTACATGGAAACCAATGATAATAGCGTTTGATGCAGATGCAAGAAGAACATCACCTTCATTAATAGCACCAACTGCTTTGTGAATTACATTTACAGAAACTTCTTTGTTTGATAGTTTCATTAATGAATCAGCCAAAGCTTCTACCGATCCATCAACATCTCCTTTTACTATAATCGGAAGTTCCTTGAATCCACCAGCACTTATTTGTTGAGCGATTTGGTCAAGCGTTATTAATCTTACTTGTCTATAATCTTGTTCACGTTTAATCTGCATTCTTTTTAATGAAATTTCACGCGCATCTCTTTCAGATTCAGCAACAACCATTATATCACCAGCTTGAGGTGAGCCTTCAAAACCAAGAACAACAACAGGCGATGCAGGCAGCGCAGAATTCAATTTATTATTTCTTTCATCAAACATGGCGCGCACTCTTCCGTGATATATTCCAGCAACAAATGGATCACCAATTTTTAACGTTCCTTTTTCAACCAGTATTGTAGCAGTAACACCTCTTCCTTGTTCAATTTTTGATTCAATGATTGTCCCGCGTGCATTCCGATTTGGATTAGCTTTCAAATCAAGAATTTCAGCCTCAAGAAGAATTTTTTCAAGCAACAATTCAATGTTAAGTCCTTTCTTTGCTGATATTTCAACACATTGATATTTGCCGCCCCAATCTTCGACAAGAATATTTCTATCCGCCAACTGCTGTTTAATTCGATCAATATTTACACTGGGTTTATCAATTTTATTTATTGCAACAATAATCGGCACATTTGCTGCCAGAGCATGATTTATGGCTTCAATTGTTTGTGGCATAACTGCATCATCAGCAGCCACAATTAGCACAACAATATCTGTAATTTTAGCACCTCGCGCGCGCATCGCTGTAAACGCTTCGTGACCAGGTGTATCAAGGAAAGTAATTAATTTACCTTTCTCAACTTCAACCTGATATGCACCAATATGTTGTGTAATTCCACCTGATTCTCCAGCTACAACATTAGTTTTCCTAATATAATCCAGCAAAGAAGTTTTTCCGTGATCAACATGGCCCATTATTGTAACAACCGGCGGTCGGGGTTTAAGGTTCTCAGGGGCATCAGGCGTATCTTCAAGAGCATCTTCCGTGAATTCACTAGCAATTTCAACTTGAAAACCAAACTCATCCGCCACTAAAGTCAAGGTTTCTACATCCAGTCTTTGATTGATGGAAACCATAAGCCCAAGTCCGATACATTTTTGAATAACCTCAGAAACAGGAACATTCATGAGATTTGCAATTTCATTAACTGCCATAAACTCAGTGATTTTTATCTTTGCTTTTTCGATATCAATCTGCTCTTGAATTTTTTCTTGCTGTTCAAGTTTCTGCTGTTTTTTCTTTTTTCTTAAAGCCGCTCTATCAGAAAGAACAGTCTCTTCCATACTGATAATTGTACGTTTGATGGCTGCTTCAACTTCACGCTTATCTACTTCTTGCTTTTTTATCTTTTTAAGTTTTTTAGCCTTCCCCTGTTCCTCAACTACAACATCAGTTTTCTTTTTTGCTTTTAATTTCTTTTTCTTTTTCTGTTTATCAGCATCATCTACAATTTCGGGTTTAGATGTTGCTGTGTTAGTTGGTGAACTTTCTATATTTGTTTTAACAACTGGTTTTTGTGTCTGAACTTTTTCTTCTTTTTGTTCAGGTTTATGCTTTTTCTTTCTTCCTAATTCAATTTTTCCGACAATTTTCAAACCAGATTTTTTTTCTTCAATTTCTAATTCAGCCTTTGTCTTAAATGTCGAAACTTTTTCTTCCTTTTCAACTTCTGTCAATTCAGCATTTGAATTTTGCTTATCACCTTCGGCTTTGTCAGCCGTAGGAAGTTCAATGGTCACCTCATCTGGCTTTTCATCGATTTGAGTTTCTGTTTCATCAACCGAACTTTCATTTGAAAGAACTTCTTCCCGATCATTTTCTGCGGGCACTTCCGCAGTTTCAGGTTCAATTTCTTTTTCTGCTTTGGCTTCAATTATTAAAACATCAGGTTTGGCTTCTTCTTCATGTTTTTTATCTGCAATAGGAATTTCAGTTTCAATAGTACGGCTTGTTTCTTCAAGATTATCTGATCTTTTCTTTTGAAATTCAGTAACCTTTTTGTGATGAATCTCCGCTCTTTCAATATCTTTTTTAAAGTGCATTTGAATATCAGCAAGCATTTCTTCTGTGACAATTGAGTTAACGTTCTTTACAACATGACCTTTTGATTTCAGAAACTCAATCAAGCTATCGCTAGATATATTGAATTCTGTTGCGACTTTAGCTACTCTTATTTTTTTTTCTTTCCCAGATTCGGACATAAAAATTCCTATATTAAAATTTATTCTTCTTCTTCAAATTGGTTTTTAATAGTATCAATAATGAATTCAGCTTTTTCTTTGGTCATTCCCTCAAGAGTTAAAAGTTCATCCAAACCGGCAGTCAAAACTTCCACGGCTGTATCAAATCTATTATTAATAAGATAATCAACAAGTTCTGTTCCAAGTTCCTCACGCAAATCGACAAGCTCGATGTCATCTTCATATTCTTCAAAAGATTTCTCTTCACGAAGAACTTCAATTTCAAATCCAGTCAAACGATTTGCAAGACGAATATTCACACCGTTTCTTCCAACGATAGTTGCAATCTGATCGCTAGACGCAGTGATAGTGCATCTTTTTGCTTCTTCATCAATATCAATCTGCTTAATTTTAGCCGGAACTAAAGCACGTTGAATAAATACAACAGGATCAGGCGAATAATTAATCACATCGATATTTTCGTTATTTAATTCACGAACAATTGCGTGTATTCGCACACCCTTCATTCCAACGCAAGCTCCAACAGCATCTATTCGTGGGTCTTGTGATGTAACAGCAACTTTTGCTCTTTCTCCCGGTTCACGTACTATATTAACAATCTGAATAATTCCGTCATAAATTTCTGGAATTTCAATTTCAAATAATCTTTGCAAAAACAAATTAACCGATCTTGAAATTTGAACAACCGGAGGACCATTTTTAGGTCTACTTACATTAGTAACAACTGCACGAACTGTTTCACCTTTTCTATATTTTTCTTTTGGGATTTGTTCCGAACGAGGTAACACTAATTCATTTTTATTATGATTGACTAAAACATCGTTTCGTCTTACTTGATAAATATCACCTACAATAATTTCACCCACCAAATCTTTATAATAATTAAACACTAAGTCCTTCTCGATATCACGAACTTTTTGACTTAAACTTTGTCGGGCAACGCTAACAAGTCTTCTTCCGAATGATTCAAGATTAAGTTTCTCAATGTAATCTTCTCCAACTTCAAGCTCGTCTTCGTTTCCTTTTTCATTAAGCTCGTCAATACTAATTTCAGTGCTTGGATTCTCAACTGTATCGACAATTGTTCTTTCCAAAAAGATTTCAATATCACCACGATCCATATTTACAACAACGCTGTACTTTGCGTCAAGTCCATATTTTTTCTTTACCATTATGCCAAAAATTTCTTCAATAATTCCAGCCAAAACATCCTTGTCGATACTTTTTTCGCGAACCATTTGTGAAAATGATTCAACTATTTCAGTGTTCATTTATTTTTCCTCCAGTCAAAAACTTATTAAAACTTTTGCAGATTCAATTTGATTGTAGTTCAGTTCAAGATTCATTTTATTTTCTTCAAAAAACAGTGTTTCTCCATCTACCGAAATTAATTTTGCTTTAAGTGATCTCTTTATTTCATCAACGGTAATAGTAAGCTCAAAAAAACGGCCTATGTTTTTGGGATATTGCCATAAAAATTTTAGTGGCTTATCTACTCCAGGTGAAGAAACATCAAGCCTATAATCTTTAAAATTAAAATCAGGAGAATCCAAAAAAGATGCTATTATTTTTGAAATTTCAGCACAGTCATTTGCAGTTACTCCTTTTTCAGAATCAATAAAAACTTCAAAAACAGGCTTAAACTGAGATCCACGGATGATTAATTCAATCAAATGAAAACCATTTTGTTGAACTATTATTTCTACTTCTTTTTTGATTTTATCTTTATAAATATTCATAAATAAAAAACGCCCTTTTAGGGCGAAAATTGTTACTCAAATATAAGCATTTAATAGTTAAATAGCAAATAATTAGGTAATGTAAAATCTTACCACAACAAATACAAAATATATGCGATTAATGAGTGCTGGGGTGTAATTTCATCAAAAAATTTTTTGTTAATAGACAGCTTTCTCTTAATTTATATTTATTGTTAAAAAAAGAATAAGGAGTTTTATGAATATTGAAGGGAAAACAGTTTTAGTGCTTGGAGGCTGGGGTTTGGTCGGGAGTGCAGTTGCCAGAAAATTAGTTCCCCAAAAACCAAAAAAAATCATCATTACATCATTACGCGAAAATGAAGCAAAAGATCAAGTTGAAAAGTTGCAACTTGAATTCCCGCATCAGCCGGAAAATTATTTTTTACCTTGGTGGGGAAATATTTTTGTACGAAATGAGTTTAAAGATAGCGACCGAATGAGTCTACTTGAAGATCAAAAATATCGACGGATTTTAATGCATGATACAATGGAAGAATTGACTGATGATGTTTTGTTTAATTCCTCAATCTATAATTTACTGAGCAAATATAAACCGGAAATAATTATTGATTGTATCAATTCTGCAACCGGAATTGCATATCAGGATATTTATTCCACTTACAGAAAAATAAAATCAACTATACAAAATGATTCATCTAAAGAAACAATTATTGAGGAGACTGAAAAATTACTTTGTACGCTTTATGTTCCTCAAATCATCAGGCATATTCAAATTCTTTATGCATCAATGTCGCAAGCCGGGACAGAAATTTATGTAAAGATTGGAACAAGCGGAACTGGTGGGATGGGATTAAATATTCCTTATACCCACAGCGAAGAAAAGCCTTCCCGAGTTTTATTAAGCAAGTCATCAATTGCAGGAGCCCATACCTTGCTTCTGTTCTTAATGGGAAGAACTCCTGACGCACCAATAACGAAGGAAATAAAACCAACAGCAGCAATAGCATGGAAAAGAATTGCATTCGATGAGGTAAAAAAAGCAAATAGGCCAATAGAACTTTTTGATGTCGATATGAAAGACGTCGTAAAACTTGACACAAAACTCAAACTGAAAATTGACAAACAATTTAGGGCGAGAGGTGAAACACTTAAATCTGTTTTCATCGATACAGGTGAGAACGGAACATTTTCGAAAGGTGAATTTGAGGCAATTACTGCTCAGGGACAAATGGAATATGTAACACCTGAGGAGATTGCTGAAGATGTCATCTTTGAAATTAAAGGCGGAAACACAGGACACGACATTATAAATGCGCTTGATAATGCAACCCTTGAACCAACATACAGAGCAGGATTTTTACAACACTATGCTGTTGAAAAGTTAAATGAACTAGAAAAAATTCACGATGTGGAAAGCGTAGCTTTTGAACTTCTCGGACCACCGCGTCTCTCAAAATTATTGCATGAGTTAAATCTTCTCAAGAAGGTTGGCGGCTTCATGAAAGAAATCGTACTTCAAAAGCCCAATGAATTACAAAAAGGAATCGTTGAACTTTTGGAATCAAACTCGCGACTTCGATCAGAAATTATTTCAATCGGAATTCCAATACTGCTTCCTGATGGTAAATCTTTATTGCGTACTTCGCTGATGAAAATTCCACCGTTTAGAGGTGAAAATGAACTCGATGTCACTGATGAAAACATCGATTTATGGGCGAAAGATGGCTGGGTTGACTTACGATTAAAAAATATTGAATTGTGGCAGGAAAGACTGAACAACATAATGAATGAGGCCAAATCTTACCCAACTGAAGATACTAGTTCAATGCACGTCCGCACTGAAAGATATTGGAATAATTTTGAATCAATAGATATCGGGAAAGTTGTAAGTTGGATATTCATTCATGAAGAGCGTGGCAAAAGGATGAAAGCTTAATCGAGAGATGGAGAATTAATCACCAACTCAATTCAATGATGCAACAACTTTGTAAAATTCATTCTTGGCTGGCTGATAATCTGGTTTAGCGCGAAGGCTGTCTTGAAAACACGAGATAGCCTTTTGCCATTCGGATTTCTTAAGATATATTTTTCCTAAATAATAATAAGCTTTATGCTTCTCATCATTGTTAAATATTCGGATTGCTTTTAATAACCAAACAATTGAATTTTCAATATCACCAAGTTTCATTAGAAAATATCCAATCTCAGTGTAAGGTACACCAAATTCTTTATCAAGTTCAATTGCGAGTTTACAATTGCGAATTGCTTCTTCGTATTTACCTTCAGCACCTAAAACGTAACCAAGATTTGTGTAGGCTTGTGGTGAAGGATTTAATTGAATAGATATCCTGTAATTAATGATGGCTTCAATAGTTTTCCCATTTACTTGTGAGCTATAAGCTTTTCGAAAATACTCTTTCGCTAACTCGCTATTACTCATTGTTACCATTTTTAGTCTTAATTTAGTTCATTGCAAACTTAAATAATAAAAATGATAATTGAAATTATTTAATAATAATGATGAAGCATTATACTAGTTTTATTATCTTTGAGTAATGAATGAGGGAAAGATTATGAATAATTACATAGATAAGAGTAGTTTTCTTCGTGGCATTTTGGTGATAGTTACAAAAGATGGAAAAATCTCCGATGAGGAAAGAAACTTTGTAATGAAAATTGGTAAGGAACTTGGTTTTGAAAAAACATTTTGTCATTCGGCGATCAATGAAATTCTTGATAATCAATTTGTCGAAATGACACCCCCTGAATTTTCAGATAAAAATATTGCTGAAAAATTTATCTATAAAGGTGTCGAACTTGCTTATGCTGACTCACACTTTCATCCAAAGGAAATTGATTATCTAAAAGAGACTGCGTTAAAAAACGGTTTCACTGAAGACTGGTTTATTGAAATTATCAGCAGTCATATTGAAAAACGAAAATGAGAATACAAATGTCTAAAGGCATTGTCACAACAATATTTTATTTATGCTCAGTAGTTTTGTGTCAAGATAATTTGCTACGTCATATTTTGAATAATGATAAAATTTATTTTGACTCGCTAATAAATAATCCTAAGTATGATATTAAGATTATTTACACACAGATAAACAGAAACAAGGATAACGAACCATCCTTCAAAACCAATAAACTTAATGCTGATCCAAAAAATTATTTTTATCCTGCAAGTACAGTCAAACTACCGGCTTGTGTTTTTGCATTGGAGAAAATCAACAATCTCAACATTGATGGATTAAACAAGTTTACTTTCTTAAGGATTGATAGTTCATATAAAGGACAAATTGCAGTAAAATTCGATACAACAACTTTGAGTCATTTTCCAACCATCGCAAACTATATTAAAAAAATTTTATTAGTCAGTGATAACGACGCTTTCAACAGGCTGTATGAATTTATTGGGCAAAAAGAATTTAATGAGAAATTATGGGAGTACGGTTTTACTAATTCAAAAATCAATCACAGACTATCGTTTAATCTTTCCGAAAAGGAAAACAGAAATACAAACAAATTTACCTTCTTCAACAATTCAGGAATAATATACGAACAACCAGCAAAATATTCTGATATAAAATATATCTTCCAACTTAACAATACTAAACGCGGCATTGGATTTTATTCAGGCAACAACTTGATAAAGCAGCCAAAAGATTTTAGCGAATTAAATTATTTTTCATTGGAAGATCAGCATGAATTTATAAAAAGATTGTTCTTTCATGAAGGCAATCAGAAATTAAATTTCGATTTAACTTTTTCGGATTATGATTTTTTGTACAAGCACATGGGAATTTTCCCCAGAGAGTGCACTGAACCGATTTATGATGAGAAAGAATATTGGGATAGTTATGTGAAGTTTTTTATTTATGGAGATTCTAAAAACAAAATCCCAACTCACGTTAGAATATTCAATAAAGTTGGTGAGGCATACGGTTTTTTAATTGACAATGCGTATATAGTTGATTTCGAAAATGGTGTTGAATTTTTGCTAAGTGCTGTAATTCATGTTAATAAGAATGGAATTTACAACGATGATAAGTATGAATATGAAGAAATTGGTTTTCCTTTTTTAGCACGATTAGGAAAGACTATTTATGACTTTGAACTTAAGCGACCAAAAAAATTTCTTCCTGATTTATCGAGGTTAAATTCCTTATTTAAATAAATAAGAATGCGATTCCGATGACAGCAATAAAGGCTCCAAGAATAGAAATTGGGCTTAATTTTTCTTTATAATAAAAGTGAACCAAAGGCAACATAATAATTGGCACCGTAGCCATAAGTGTTGAAGCGATTCCAACTTTTGCATTTGAAATTGCAACCAAACTAAAAGTTATTCCAAGATAAGGTCCTACAAGCGATCCAATGGCAGTAAAAACAAATGCTTTCTTATTAGTCATAAATGTTTTAATTGGACTTTTAATTTCATTAACAAAGGAAAAAAGTGGAAGTAGAAATATCAATGAGGCGACTATTCGGATCTGAGTAGCAAGAAAACTGTTAATCGCCCCATCAACAAATGCTTTTTTTGCAAATATCAATCCTACCGCTTGACCAACGGCACCGAGGATACCATAAAAAATTCCGACAAACGATAACTGCGTTTTGCCCTCAACTTTATTACCTCTTTCAAGGACTACAATTGCAATACCAAAAAGCGTAACTGCAATGCCAATAATTGCAAGTAATGAAATTTTTTCTCCTAAAAAAAAGAATGCAAGGATAGTTGACATTGATGGAACCAATGCCATGATTAGCATACTAATTCTTGCGCCAATATATTGAAACGATTTGAATAAGAATCCATCGCCAAAGACCAGCCCAATAAATCCGCTGATTGCTAAATTACAATATTGATCGAAAGTTAAATTGATATCAACTTTAAGAATTATAATTGTAAAAATCAAATACACTGCTGCAAGTACAAGCCTAGTTATATTAACCAGTAAAGAACCAACTTTTAACGAAGCTTCGGTAAATACAATCGAAGTAATTGACCATAAAACAGCGGTAATAAGAGCAGCTATTTCACCTAAATACGGCATTCGTTTCCTTATAATGTAAAATACATTTTATATTCAAATGGATGGGGCATTGTGCCAATCGATTTTATTTCTTCTTTCTTGGTTTTGCTCCATTGTGTTAACAATTCCTCCGTAAAAATATTTCCTCTCATCAAAAATTCATAATCCTGATCAAGTGAGTCTAATGCTTCATCAAGATTTCTTGGGAGAAATTTTATATGATCAGATTTTGAATCAATAATATTTTTATCAAAGGGTCCGAAGCCTTCTTTAATAGGATCAATTTTATTAACAAAGCCATCTATTCCTGCAAGTAGCATAGCAGATAAACATAAATATGGATTTGCAGTTGCATCTGGTGGGCGATACTCAAATCTTGTCTCATCAGGATTGGAAATATATTTTGGAATTCTTATAGCAGAAGCCCGATTGCCCTGGCCATAAGTTAAAGCCACGGGAGCTTCAAAACCTGGGACAAGACGTTTGTAAGAATTTGTACTTGGATTAGTAAATGCTGAAAGTGCGGGTCCGTGCTTTAACATTCCACCAATAAAATATCTGCCAAATTCATTTACATTTCCATACTCGCCTTTTTTAAAAAAAGCATTCTTTCCATTTTTAGTCAAGAATAAATGCAGATGCATTCCATTACCAGCTTGCTGATACATAGGTTTAGGCATAAATGTAATAAATAAATTTTTCTGTCTTGCTAAATTGAAAAGAATATATTTTGCAGTAATAATATTATCACTTGAAGAAACCAAATCGTGGAAATATGTCTCAATCTCCTGCTGTCCTCTTTCGCCTCCTTCATGATGATGATATTTCACATCGATATTATAATGTTTGAAGTATTTACATGCTTCATCACGGAAATCATCATAAATATCAAAGGGATTTGCCGCATGATATGCACGCTTATAGAATTCTTCAGCATGAGTAACTTTATAGTACGAAGTGGAAGTGCGAGTATCATATTCCACATCCGAGAAAATATAAAATTCAAATTCGGGTCCCCACCACGATTTATCAGCACCAGTAATTTCATATAGTAATTTTTCTACTTTCTTTGATAAGAATCTTCCATCCTGATAAAAACTTGATTTTTTCTGATCAGTAAGGACAATATGTGAATAGAAACTTAATGTTTTGGTATCTCTAAAAGGATCAATAATTGCAGTATCTAAATCAGGTATCAAAATCATATCTGAGTTTTCAACCTTGCTAAAACCATAACTTGAACCATCAAAACCAACACCTTCACTAATTAATTTCTCGATTGTGTTAGAATGATAAGGAAGCGAAATGTGATGTAATCTGCCAACTAGATCAATACATTTCAGATCAATCATTTCAATATTATTTTTTTTAATAAAATTTTTTATTGATACTATACTGTTTTTTGCCATATTAACCTCAAAAAAAATCCCCATTTAAATGGGGATTCAAATTCAATTTATAATTTACAATTAATTGCAGCAACACCCGGGAAAATTGCGGTGGTATCAAGCTCCTCCTCAATTCTTATAAGTTGATTGTATTTTGCAATTCTATCTGTTCTGCTTGCAGATCCAGTTTTGATTTGTCCAACATTGGTTGCAACTGCTATATCAGCAATTGTAGTATCTTCAGTTTCACCTGAACGATGAGAAATGACTGAAGTATAACCTGCATTTTTTGCCATCTCAATTGCATCAAGAGTTTCAGTTAGAGTACCGATTTGATTAACTTTAATGAGAATTGAATTAGCTGTTTTCAATTCAATCCCTTTTGACAGGAATGAAGTATTTGTAACGAAGACATCATCACCAACCAACTGAATTCTGTCACCGATTTTATCTGTCAACAATTTCCAACCGTCCCAGTCAAATTCTGACATTCCGTCTTCAAGAGAAATAATTGGATATTGATTTACCCACTTTGCCCAATAGTCAACCATTTTTTCAGGAGAGAAGTACTCTTTTGTTGATTTAAATAGATAATAAGATTTTTTTTCATCATCCCACATTTCACTTGCAGCAGGGTCAAGAGCGATGAAAATATCTTTACCAGCTTTAAAACCAGCTTTATCAATCGCATCCAATATCACTTCGATGGCTTCTTCGTTTGACTTCAAATTAGGCGCAAATCCACCTTCATCTCCAACAGCTGTATTATAACCTTTCTTTTTCAAAACTGATTTTAATGAATGAAAAGTTTCAGCACCATATCTTAATGCTTCTTTAAAATTTGGTGCACCAGCAGGCATTACCATAAATTCCTGAAAATCCACATTATTATCAGCATGCTTACCACCATTTAAAATATTCATCATAGGTACTGGTAAAGTTTTTGCATTTACACCACCAATATATCTGTACAAGGGTAATCCAAAAAATTCTGCGGATGCTTTGGCGCATGCAAGTGAAACTCCCAAAACAGCATTTGCACCCAAAACACTCTTATTTGTAGTGCCGTCAAGTTCACACAAAAAATTATCTATGGCAACTTGTTCTGTTGCATCAAAATCAATTAGTTCATCAGCAATTTTGTCATTAACATTATCAACAGCCTGTTGCACACCTTTGCCGAGATATCGTGATTTATCGCCATCTCGTAATTCAACAGCTTCATTCTCGCCAGTTGAAGCACCACTCGGAACTGCTGCTCTTCCCATCACTCCAGATTCAAGTAATACATCGACTTCGATTGTAGGATTACCACGAGAATCAAGTATTTCTCTTGCGAAAACATCAACTATTGTTGTCATATACTTCTCCTTTTTTTTGAAAATTATCGCTCTAAACTTACAATAAAGGACAAGGAAATTCAATTTAAGTGTAGGCTTTAAAGTTCATCTTATTTATCGATTATCAAATATATTTTTCGTCAAAGTATTTTTATAATTTTTAATTAACCCTTATATTTATCAATAAAATTTTAGGAATGATGAAACTAGAGAAAGTTGTTATTAAAACTGATGAAAAGGATTTAGAAAGAGTTCAGAAAGTTGTAGACTCTCTTTCACAAATGAATAAGTCAGTAATGATTGGGAAAGTCATTTATGGCAGACTTGGTGATAATATTTTATTAAGTTTTAATACTGATTCAGCCTCATTCCCTTTTATATTTGAAAAACTTACTATTAATAATGTAAAAGTAATTTTAGATAGCAGTACTGAAAAATTACGACAAACAATCACTCAGAAAAAAGGACCTGTTCCTTACGAAGGTTGGGATTCACTTAAAAAACAGAATCGTGCAGTGGAATCTATAGAAGCAATTGCAAGCAGTGGAAACTATCAGGAGCTCTTCCGAATAATTAAAGACATTCGTAATGAAAAGAGCAGGATTGAAGAAGCTCAAAATGCACTTGCAAGCACTGTTTCTATTTGTATCCAAAATATTTATCAAAATGCAAAAATTCAAAAATCGCGAATCGATGATTCAGTAAATAAACTTTTAGAAATTTCATCTGATCAGAATTTGCGTGCACCAAATTTAATCGAATTTACTAAAATGGCAGGCATTTTTGCTATTGAACTTGACTCTAATGATGAAAGCACTGTTTACAAACTGATAACTATTTGCAACAACAATCAGATACACAAATATGCGAATATTGCTGCTGCGGTAAAATTCAGTAAAATTGTTTTTTCGAATTTAGTGATGCATGAAAATAATCTTGAGTTTGCTATAAAAAAATTAAATCTCCGCTGGTTGAATATCTGCTTCCCTATTGTTGAACGTGAATTTAATGAAAACGATAAAGCTTCTTTCACCGATTTAATCAGTTTTATTGAAAGCAAACGATAACTTCTTTGATTAATCACCTCGTCAAATTATTTTAACAGAAGAAATAATAATTAATTAAGTGTAATCTGCCCCCGTAGCTCAGCAGGATAGAGCAGCAGTTTCCTAAACTGTTGGTCGGAGGTTCGAATCCTCTCGGGGGTACAAATCAATTTTGAGGCTGATATGGTTGACAATTTTTTTTCTAAATTGAATTCGAATTTATTATTCAAAGATGTTGATATCGAAAACATTGAGAGTCTTTTTGACTTTTCAAGGATCTCTCATCACAAAGAAGGTGAAATTATTTTCAGCAAAGGTTCTGATGCGAAGTCAATTTTTTTAGTTCTACATGGCAAAGTAAATTACATCGACTATAATTTTATTAACCGTGGAAGTTCATCCAAAAGTCAAAACATTATTCAGGATGATCAATTTTTTGGTTATGATGACCTTATTGATAAAAAAAGGCGATCATCAACTGCAATAGCGATAGAGGATTCGGATTTACTTGAAATTACAAACTCGGAACTCGAAAGGCTTATTTCGCGCGATGTAAGAATACTGAAAAATTTAAGCATGGATTTATTAGCGCAAAGAAAAGAACTGTACAGCAATAAAAATCATAATACTTCAATGTATACAAATACTGACTATAATTTCTATAATTCTCAGAACCCATCTCCAATGCAAAGCACAAAAGTGTTTCAGGGACGAAAGGAAAAAATTGATTTAAGCGAAAATGAAATTAATGAAATGAAATTGGCTCTTGAAAGAGAAAAGCAATTTGCCGAAGAAGCAATTCAACAAGAAATGGAAGAGATAACAAAAAAAGAAGAGGAGCTTAAGAAATTAGAAGAAAATCTGAACAAAGAAAAAGAAGTATCTGCTCTTTCACTTTCAAAAGAGGTTGAACAACTTCAGCTGAAAGAAGATAATATAAAAGCATTGGAATTAAAGATTGCTGCACAAAAAGAAAATGCAAAACAGGGTATATCAAGAAAATTAGAGTTTATCAAACAGAAGGAAATTGATATTGAGAAAAAAATTCGTTCAATTGAGGCGGAAAAAAAAGTTTTAGATGAAGCAATGGCGAAGGCAAAAGATTTGGCTCAAAAAGAAATCGAGTTGATGCAATTTTCAAAGCAACTAGAAAATTCTAAGCAAGAAGTTGAAAGAATTTTGAATAAGGAAAGTGAACTTCAACTAAAAGAAAAAGAATTGGAAGAAAAATTTGCTGCTCTTGAAAAAGAAAAAAATGAACGTGATGCTTTGAAACAAGTCGAGTTGGAAACTATTGAACTTGAGCTTAATAAAAAACGCGAAGAATTTCAAAATGAAAAATCAATTCTTGAAGAAGCTAAAATAAAGATGGATGAATTATTGGCTAAAGAAAAGGAATTAAATACCAAAGCGGAATCTTTAGAAAAAGAAAAGCATTTTTCTGAAGAAATGCTTGAGAATGAATTCAGACAACTTGAGGAAAGAGAAAATTTAATTGCGGCTAAAGAGAAGGAACTTGAAAAAAGAGAAGTTCAAATATTAAAGGCAAAAGAAAAGGAAAGAGAATTAGAACGAAGAGAAGAGGAACTAAATAGAAAACTTGAACTTTTGACTCGCGAAGAAGTCGACAACAATTCTTTATCCTACAAAGAAGAAGAATTAAGAAAGAAAGAACTTGAATTAATCGAAAAAGAAAAAGCGTTGGAAAAAGAAAAATTATTTGCTGAACAATCTTTGCAGGAGGAATTAGATTCTATACAACAGAAAGAACAAGAATTAAAATCAATTGGAGAGAAAATAGAATCGGAAAAAAATAAATTAGAAAAAGATTTACGTGTAAAATTAGCTCAACTGCAGGCAAGAGAATCGGAACTGATTATTAAAGAGGAAGAATTGTCTAAGGCAATTAATGATTCTAAGAAAATTGCTGATGAAGAAATTAAAAAAAGAGAAAGAGAAATTGCGGAGGAAAGGAATCAGATTCGGTCACAATCTTTAGATACGATTAAAGATATTGAAGAGCAGTTAAATGACTTTAAACTTCGCGAGCATGTGCTCCTTCAAAGAATTGAATCTTTGGAACAGGAAAAATTATCTATCATAACTGAAAGGAAATCCTCAGGGAAAGATTCATTTATGCACGATGAGCCAAATCTCAACGAGCCATTTTATAAGGGTAATCAATTCCAAACAGATATAATTAGTAAATCTGATTCAATTCCGGAATCAAAGAAACCAAAATCTGTCGATGTATCTCCAACTTTTTCTGACGATGATATTGTATTTATTTCCGATGATGGGGAGACGGTCATTCGCAGAGAATTTGCAAAAACATATCAGGAATTTGAAGTTAAAGATGTAAAAGTAATTGTTGTTAATCTGCAACGCGGCACAACTAATTATGCAACTGAATTACAGGGATTTCTGACAGAAAAAATTAAAGCTGGCAGCAGAAAATTTATTATTGATTTATCCTTTTGCCTTTTCTTCGATTCAACATTTTTAGGTGTTCTTGTTCGAAACTTAAAAATTATCAGCTATGAAGGTGGTGATTTAGCATTGGTTTTGAATACAAAGAAAATGGCATCCACAACTTTTTTCCTTGCAGGGATGGATAGGATTTTCAAGATATTTGACAGCATCGAAAGCGCTTTGAAAATATTCAACAAAAAAGATTAGCCTTTGAATATCCTTGGAATAATCCTTATTAGTTGAATTGCACCTTTGATTTTAGAAAAAGATTTTTTGTCATACATAAATTTTAGTAGCCCTATTATTCCTTCATAGACTTTACGATCATATGGATGCCACCAGAGATTTTTTTTGACAAATGGAAGAACATCTTTTACGATTACCTGTATTTGAGTCATTTCATGGAAACCAAATTCTCCATGAGACCTACTGCCACCAGAAGCTTTGAAACCACCCCATGGTGTTTCAGCCATTCCATGACTCATCAAATGATCATTAATATTTACCACACCAACATTTAGTTTCTTTCCTATTTCAATTGCTTTTTTATTACTGCGACTCCATACTGAAGCTGTTAGGCCAAGCTCAGAATCATTAGCAAGTTTTATTGCTTCTTCGTAATCATTAAATTTCATCACACCCACAACAGGGCCAAATGTTTCTTCTTTCATCAGTTTCATATCATGATTGACATTAATCAGAACAACAGCTTTTAAGGCATTAAAACTATTTCCTTCCAATTTTGATTCGGCAAATATTTCAGCACCTTTTGCAATTGCATCCTGTACGTGCAATTCAACAATTTTTTTCTGAGTTAAATTTGTCATCACACCAAAATCACATGTATAAGAATCTGAATCCCCCGCTATCATGTTTTCGATTTTATATTTAATTTTTACAAGAAACTCATCATAAATTTTTTCATTAACGTAAATTCTTTCAACCCCACCGCATGACTGTCCACAATTTTGAAAACCAGCCCAAACAGCTCCATTTACAGCCCGATCAACATCTGCATCTTCAAGAATAATCATTGGATCGTTGCCACCAAGTTCAAGACTGATTGGAATTAATTTAGAAGCGGTTTTTATTGAGAGCTCTCTGCCAACTTCAGTTGATCCAGTAAAAAATATTTTATTCACCCCGGATTCAATTAGTAAATCACCGGCTTTGCTTCCGGGAATATTAATATATGACAAAATATTTTCAGGAAATTCTGCATTAATAAATAATTCTTCTATTTTCCTTCCAACAAGTTGCGTATCAGTTGCAGCTTTGAAAATTACTGCATTGCCACACATCAATGCCGTGATTATATCAAACATTGGAATTGTAAAAGGATAATTCCATGGAGCGATAATTCCCACAACTCCATAAGGCACTCTTCGGATAAAACTTTTTTTGTTGAATAAAAAAATATTTCCTGATTTTAATTTTTTATCGGATAAAAATTTTTTCCCGTTTTTCAAAAAGAATGTTATTGCCATTGCCACCGGCAGAACTTCAGCCGTCAATGCATCAATTTTCACTTTGCCGTTATCTTGCGAAGTAACTTTTGCAATCTCATCAGCATTTTCAACCAATAAATTTCTTAGTCTAATAAAATATTCGGATTTTGCATTAAAGCTTTTGAGTGCCCACTCTTCCTGAGCTTTTCTTGCAAGATTAACTTTTGCTTTAACTTCCTCAGCACTATCTAATTTTGAATAACCAACTATTTTATTTGTTAATGGGTTAATACACGGCGTTGGATTTTCCATAATACCTCAATCTATTAAATCATCAATTCGCTTAAAATGATAACCTTTATTTAATAGTGAAGAAATTAATTCTTCAAGATGATTATAAAATTTGTCTGTACGGTCAGGATGAGTTCCAAAATGAATTAATAATATTTTCCCATTCAGTAATTGACTCTTCTCGAGGGCATGTATTTTTTCCATAATCCATTTTGAATCACGATATGATTCATTCATTTGCGGAATTGTATAATCGGCATTTGTATAAGTCCCCGGAGAAAAATTGATAATTTTAATTCCCAAATTCTCTGCCCAATCAGATATAGTCTGATTATACCACTCATAAGGAGGAAGAAAATATTTTGCTTCGTTTGGATTGATGCTGAATTTTTTCATTGCCATATAATTGTTTTTCAAATCAGCAAGAAACTCATCATGATTTACCAACAATGAATCTCTTTTCTCCGAATCACAATACAATAGATGCTTATCTGAATGAGCTCCCAGATAATGCCCTGCGCTTTTCAATTTATCAATATACTTTTTGTTATTTTCATTCCGATAAAAATCACCAGTAAAAAAGAAACTTGCTTTAACTATTAAATCATCAAGCGTATTAATAATTATTTCAGCTCCGTCAGCATATTCATGACCAGAAAAAATAATGGAAATGCTTTTTAATGAATCCTGAATTCCGGTTATTCCTCCTGCATCAACGAGATATTTTTTATTAATACCTTTTCTTGTTTCAAGTGATGAAAGATAATATGTAAGACTTGCTGTACCATCCATCGTGGGTTCGTTAGTAGAATAATCACCATAATCGTCATGATAGACAATAAAATTATTCTGAAATTCTTTATACTCGTCATCTTGATAAAGGTTTATGCCAAGCAATTTTTTGTAAATTGAAGTATAAACAGGTCCATCTACAAGTCCGCCATTAATCTTATAATTATAGAGATACGAAAAAGCAGAATGAGGATCTTCAGGTGAATCGCCATAAGCTGGTAACCCAACAATCATGCTCGTTCCCCAAGGATTACACCCAAACAACCAATCACGAAGCATCGCTTCCATTTGATCGTATTTTTTATCTTCAGAAAGTTTTTTGTACAGACTTAGTTGTGTTAAAGCTGCAGCAATTAAATTATTGGAGCACCAGATGAATGGAATTCCCACAAAGAAAACATTGTCTTTCCCTTTTTGAAATATTCGTTCCAATCCTTCTTGAATAAATTGACTGAAATATTCTTTTTCAGGCATCTTATTTTGTGCAAGTAAATAATGCCCTATATTTACGAAAGGATACCATTGATAATGTTTAGCAGTGTCGCTGCCCATCCATGGAATTACTTTTTCTTCCCTGCCGTATTGAATTGCTTCAGCGAGATAACTTTCATAGCCAGTTATTCTAAATAACTGAACCGCAGCCAGTTCCATATCATCATTGCAATTATCTTCCTCATAAAAATACGGAGCTCTACATGGGGCTGTTTGACAAACACCGGGATGATTTTTTCCATATTTATAAGCGGCAATAGATTTTTTAAGTAATTTAACCGAAAGAGCAGAATCGTATTTTGAAAATATTTCGGAAGCCAATGCAAAAGCTGAAGCAAATTTACCGGCAGTAGAAGCTATTCCATTACTCCTATTTTTGTACTTTATAATTCCCTGCGGCTCGCCTGTGCAAAAATAAACCGGTCTTTCCTTTCCCTTTCCATAATCAACCTGATCTTCTGTTGGAAGCCTGAAACTCATATGATCACGATCATCTGCAATTTGATTGTACATAATACTATCGTCAGGATTCATTTTTAACAACCAGTCAATTCCCCATCGTGCTTCATCCAAAATATCAGGGACACTGTTTGACAATGGTTTGCCGGAATAATTATAGTTATCAGAAAAACTGTTTTTATTCATTTCATATGCGAACAACATCTGGTAAGTTGCATTTGCAGAAGTTGTAACATATTGCAGATAATCCGATGCATCATGCCAGCCACCTGTTACATCAATATGAGTCGAATCAAGCGGAGGATTATAAATTACAAAACCATCTTTAGTATGACATGAATCATTCAAAAATGGATTGAATCTACAACGCTGCTGTCGCATGTAATTCAACAGAAAATCCGCTGTTCCGTTATAAATATTTTTGTCAATCATGAATATTGGAGATTTAATATTTCTTATTGCAATGTAGTAGCAACCCTCTTTATAAAAATCAGAAAAATCACAACGTAGTGATGAATTAAATCCATCCCATGGTTTAAATTTTAGAATTCTCTTTGAATGAAATACCACCTCATCAGTTATCGCATCAACTAAATCAAAATTGTCAACCTCGAAAAATTCTTTGCTTAGAAAGATTGCAATCTTAATCGATTCCGGTTTATATCCAAGTTGATTAACACGAATCCAACTTTGAGCAATTGATAAAGATGATAAGAAATACAAAAAGAAAATTTTAATAAACATTTTTTTCCTTTGTGATAAACTTATTTTCTTTACTAATAAAATAGCAAATTTTAAATCATAAATAATTGCCAAAGTGGAAAAATTAACTCTTATTCAATGTATTAATTACCTCTCATATTTATAAAATCAAAAAAATCAATCAAATTTCAAGGCACAATCTTTGGGCATTATTAATGAGTAAAATATGAATATCGACATAAAAAATTTTAGTGAACTCTATTTTAATCTGGAAAATATAAGTTCTGATGAGGATAGATTAAATTATTTGTACAGATTAAAACTGGAAATAAGAAAAACTATTAAGTCATTTTCTGAGGCAGTTCAAATGCCGGTGAGAATTTTTCTTGAAGAGTATTTTCAAACAAATCAGGAATTCAAAGAAGTGTCAACCATATTGAGAAAAATAATTGAGAGACAAAGTCTAAATCCGCGTGACAAAAGATATCCGAGCGAGGATTATTTAAGAAATGAATTACAAAAAGAGATATTAGAACTTGAAAAAATGGATAGGTTAATTACTTCAGAAATTATGCAGTTAAATTCTTCAGGAAATTTTTCCTTTCTAGATGACCAAATTTTTCCACAATAACTTTTAGAGGAGCTCAACTTCTTTTTCAAATGCACTCACCGCATCATAAAATTCTTTTGGAAGGTCAATCTTTTTCTTTGTCATGAAGTCAATATGCACTAATGTTCCAGCACCCGAGGCTAACAATTGATTTGTTTTTTTGTTGATCACCAAATGTTTGAAACCAAAACTTGATTTTTTTATATAACTAATTTTCGTGTACACAAACAACTCATCATCAAATAACGCCGGCTGCAAGTAATCACATTCATTATGAGCCATTATAAAAAAGGAGCCGTTTTCCAAAACAGTATTGAGAGAATATTTAGTTTTCAAGTCCTGCAAATACTGAATTCTTGCATCTTCGAAATAATTAAAATAAACTGCATTGTTGCAAACGCTCAACATATCTACTTCATGAAATTTAACCTTCACATCAATCTTGTGGTGGTAATCTTTTGACAAATCAGAAATGTTCTCCACTTATTTATCCAGTATTTGTGTTAAAATTTTTTTAACTAATTCAACTTCCTCGAATGAGATATCAAGATGGGTAACAATTCTTAAATTATCATTACCACCATATCCAAGCAGAACATTTTTCTCTTTACAGAGATTAATGAAATCTGAAGATGACATATTCCTTAATTTAAATATCAGCATATTGGTTTGGCACAGGCTTAAATCGATCTCGACACTCCCGAACTGTGAAAGATGATGGGCTAATTCTTTTGCCTTAATGTGATCATCAGATAATTTATTAAAATTATTTTTCAAAGCGTAAAGACCTGCAGCTGCAATAATTCCAACCTGACGCATTCCACCACCGATTGATTTTCTCACTCGAAATGCTTCTTTGATCAAATCTTTATCTCCTACAATTATAGAACCTATCGGCGCTCCAAGACCTTTTGACAAACAGCAGCTTGCTGTGTCAAAATATTTCAAATATTCTTTTGGAGAAATACCAGAGGTAATTGATGCATTCCAGATTCGAGCACCATCAAGATGCATTGCTAATGAATTCTGATCCGCAAAATTTTTAATCTCAATAATATTTTCAATTGGTATTACAACACCACCAGCAACATTATGTGTATTCTCAATTTCAATCACCCGACTTCTTGGCATGTAGTACGCCGATTCCGGACGAATTGCTTTTCGGACTTTTTCAATTGGTATCACTCCATT
>Ga0172372_10001638_pt1 | contig 34757 bp, 26 predicted proteins | sample LakKiv5m_2_FD_114544 | JGI IMG/M metagenome (GOLD analysis project Ga0172372, IMG submission 114544) | Freshwater microbial communities from Kabuno Bay, South-Kivu, Congo - kab_092012_9.5m | ecosystem: Environmental > Aquatic > Freshwater > Lake | place: Democratic Republic of the Congo... | reverse complement strand
GTTTCGGATGAATTGATGAAGTTGATTGCTGACGAAGAGCGTGAATCAACAGTAGTCACGATTCACAATCAGGAAAGTCAGGCGGAAGCTGCGTTTTCCTTTGACGCATCCGGAGCTATGCAGGAATTGTATCGCTTTTTCGGAACAGACATTTCCTGGTACAAAGGTTACGGTGTGAATTCGTTGCAGCATTATTTGCCTTTGCTTCAAACGAATGGCAATCTGTTGTTGGTGCACAACACATTCACATCCGCTGATGATATTCGTTTTGCGAATTCAATTCGTACAAAACTTTACTGGTGTTTGTGTCCGAACGCGAATCTCTACATCGAGAACACTTTGCCGGATATTCCAATGCTGATGCATGAAGGTTGTACGCTCACCATTGGTACAGACAGTTTAGCGTCGAATCATTCTCTATCTGTTCTGGATGAAATGAAAGTGATTCACAAATCGTTTCCGAAAATTCCGGTTGCGGAATTACTGAAATGGTCCACACACAACGGAGCGCAAGCATTGGGAATGGATACGCTCGGTTCATTCGAAAACGGAAATCGTCCGGGCGTGATATTACTTACGGGTGTTGATGCGGAACGGATCAGTGTTGATGCGAAAGTGGTGAGGGTTGTGTGAAATTCGTGTTTCACTCACACATGCGTCCCGCCACTCATATCGCCCACTTTCTGTTCTTTCAGCATGGCTTCCGCCACAACCAAATCCACGCGTGTGGTGAGTTTGAAATTGTCTGCGTTACCGTCCACCAAATGCACTTCTTCTCCTGAAGCTTCAACAACGGAAGCATCGTCTGTGAATGTGTATTTGTATTCCTGCTGATATGCTTTGCGCAGAATGCTCAGCTGAAAACATTGCGGCGTTTGAATGAGACAATAGCGTGAGCGATCAACAGCAACGGAGCGCGCCGATTCAATCTGACGAATGGAATCGTTCAGCGGAACAGCAGGAATGCCACTACCGTAACGCTCTGCAGATTTAAACGCACCGGAAATTGTTTTCTGTGAAACCAACGGTCGCACAGCATCATGAATGCCAACGAGCGCGTCCGTTTCGTTAATCAATGCAAGTCCGTTCTTCACGGATTCAAAACGTGTTTCACCACCTGCAGTAATCTGCACAGGAACCTGTAACTGATATTCGCTTGCAATTTTATTCCACGTGTCGAATTGATCCGCAGGTAAAACAAGAATGATATTCACTTGCGGATCGTACGTTGCGAAAGCCTGAATGCTGTGAATGAGAACCGGTTTTCCGTCGAGTTTGAGGAACTGTTTCGGAATCGGAGATTGCATACGCGAACCTTTACCGGCCGCAACGATTATCACGTAGTGTTTCACGGCATGAATGTAGGAAAGATTAAAATCCGATCACGTGATCAAAATCGCATAAAAGAAAAAACACCGGCAAAAAATTTCAACAGGTGTTGATTAGTGCCGGTGTTTTGTACATATAAGCAGCAGCGCTGCAACGCGATTAAAGAATCAGCATTGCGTCGCCGTAGCTGAGGAAGCGGTATTTTTCTTTTACGGCTTCTTTGTAAGCTTTCATTACCAGATCGTATCCGCCGAAGGCAGTTACCATCATCAAGAGTGTTGACTCCGGAGCATGGAAGTTGGTTACCATTGCGTTTGCAATAGCGAAATCATGCGGCGGGAACAGGAAACGGTTGGTCCATCCGTTGAAAGGCTTCAGCATTCCTTCGGTAGAAACAGAAGTTTCTGTAGCACGCATACATGTTGTTCCGACAGCTACGATACGCTTTTTCTTACGCTTCGCTTCGTTTACAATATCAGCGCAAGACTGCGGGATATCCAATTGCTCGGATTCCATCTTGTGTTTAGTCAGATCTTCTACTTCCACAGGACGGAAAGAACCGAGACCCACGTGAAGAGTAAGTGTTCCGAAGTTCACTCCTTTCAACTCAAGACGCTTCAGCAATTCGCGACTGAAATGCAATCCTGCCGTTGGAGCTGCAACAGCACCTTCCACTTTTGCGTAAACCGTTTGGTAACGCTCAGTGTCCTCAGGCTGCAAAGGACGGCGAATGTATTTCGGGATCGGACAGTTTCCGAGTGATTCGATTGTCGCTTTGAATTCTTCAAAAGGTCCATCGAACAAGAAACGCAATGTACGTCCGCGTGAAGTTGTGTTGTCGATTACTTCAGCTACCAATGAATCATCTTCTCCGAAGTAAAGTTTGTTGCCGATACGGATTTTACGAGCCGGATCAACGAGTACATCCCAAAGGCGGCTTTCACGGTTCAATTCGCGCAGCAGGAACACTTCGATTTTAGCACCTGTTTTCTCTTTGTTGCCGTAAAGGCGTGCAGGGAAAACTTTTGTGTCGTTGAGGATCATCACATCACCATCATCGAAGTAGTTGAGGATGTCTTTGAACACTTTGTGCTCGATTTTACCTGTTTGGCGGTTTACCACCATCAAACGTGACTCATCACGATTTTTCGCCGGATAATCAGCCACGAGATCCCGCGGGAGATTAAACTTGAACTGGGATAGCTTCATTCTTTATAGCGTTGCGCGTGCAAAACGCTGATTTAGTGAATCTTCCGATTTGAAGGGCAACTTACAGGTTGCCTTGTTCCAAAGGAATGGGCGCAAATGTAATACACTGAGGGGGCGGTTGTCAAGTATTTGGGCAAATATCGGGCGGTGGAAGGGTTGGGCCCTTGGAGGGTTCGGACCCTTGGAGGGTGTGAACCCTTCAGCTTTGTTTCAATTCCGCCTCAAATTCCTCAATCGTCATCGCGTCTTTCAGGTGAAACTCCCCGATGCGTGTACGACATAAGCTGCCCAAATGTGCGCCGGAATTCAATGCTGCTCCGAAATCGCGGGCGAGAGAACGAATGTATGTTCCCTTGCTGCAACTAACGCGAAATTCCGCTTTGATTACTGCATGCGGCTCTTCAGTTTCAGTGACTCCCAGCGACCATGACGTGAGCTCAAACTCACGAATGTTCACTCTGCGCGGAGGCATTTCTGTTTCTGTGCCTTTTCTGGCGTGATGATATGCGCGCTTTCCATCAACACGTATTGCAGAGAATACAGGTGGAATCTGATCAATGTCGCCAATAAAAGCGGGAAGTGCTGCCAACGCTTGCTCACGCGTGATGTGTTGCGTTGGAAACCATGCGTCAATTTCTTTTTCAAGATCGAAACACGGCGTAGTAGCACCAATCATGAAAGTGCCGGTGTATTCCTTCTCGCGATCCATGTACGCGTTGATGTTCTTCGTTTGCTTGCCTGTGCAGATGATGAGCAGTCCTGTTGCCAGCGGATCCAACGTGCCGGCGTGACCTACTTTCAAGCGAACACCGGTTTTCTGTTTGATGAGCCAGCGAATCTTGTTCACTGCATCAAAGGAAGTCCAGCGCAGAGGTTTATTGATGAGCAGAACTTCTCCTGCAGCGAAATCGAACTGTCGCATTAAATAACCTGAAGCGGGAAGAAGAAATAGTGAATCAACAGCACCAATCCGCCAACAATAATGCGGTACACGCCCCAGATGCGGAAGCCGTATTTCTTCACCATGCCGATGAAGACTTTGATGGCGAGTATTGCAACAACGAACGCCACAATGTTTCCGATCATGAGCAATGAAAATTCGTCTTTCGAGAACATGCCGTTGTCTTTTACGTGCTTCAGCAATTTATATCCTGTTGCAGCAAGCATCGTCGGAACAGCAAGGAAGAAGGAAAATTCAGCAGCAACATCGCGTGTGAGTTTTTGCTGCATACCGCCAATGATGGTGGCGCCGCTGCGACTCAATCCCGGAAAAATTACAGCAAGCACCTGCCAGCATCCGATGAAGAATGCACGCATATAACTGATTTCTTTTTCTTCTTTAATTACCGGATTGCGGAATAATTTGTCAATGAAAAGCAGAATGATTCCGCCGCCTACCAATGAGAATGCGATGAAAACAGGATTGCCGAGTTTTTCGTCGATGTAATCGTCGAGTAATTTCCCGATGATCAATGCAGGAACAACCGCGATAGCAAGTTTGATGTAAAACTTCGGGTCTTTGAAGTTGACGAACTTCTTCCAATACAAGGCCACAACAGCCAGAATAGCGCCGAGCTGAATGGCAACTGTAAATGTTTTTGTGAATGGAAGATCTGCAATTCCTAATCCTGATGACGCAATGATCATGTGTCCTGTCGATGACACCGGCAGAAATTCGGTTAGACCTTCAATGATTGCAAGAAGAATTGCGTGAGCTGTTTCCATTTTCCATTTTCTGTTTTCAATTCTGAACTTTTGATGCGAACAGAAATTGAAAATCGGAAATTGTTATTCTGCTTTCTTCGGTGATTTCATGATACCGTACAATACAACGGCGAAACCAAGGAGCAAAGTAACAGGAGCAACGGTAATACGCTGAGCGCTGAAAATTTCGGGATTGAACTGGTTCGGATCATCGGAACCACCGCCAATCATGAGGATGTATCCGAGGATGAGCAATCCAACACCACCAAGGATGATGTAATAGTTCGTCTTGTCGAACGCCAATTTATTCGGAGCAGTTTCTTTTTGAGATTCGCCGGACTCTTTTTTTCCGGTTACAACTTTCTTAGCCATGGTGCGAAGATAGGAAATCCTTTAATTCAGTGATCAGTGCTAAGTGAACAGGAAACAGGCATGAGAGTCACTATATGGCACAGTTGACGTTAAATATTCTAAATGACGGTCGTATGTGACTTCGAATTGATCACTGACTGTAAAGCGCATCCGTGCTCTGACGCAGAAATTTACGTACAGCTAGAGCGGTACTGAGCCAGGTGATCAGAATTCCGAGGAGAATCTGCAGTGCACACAGGATTCCGAGTGTTTCCACATCTGCAACCTGAATGAGCTTGAGATCGTGGAAATAGCGATCGAGGAGAAGAACAATTCCAACTGTAATTACGATTGCAATCAGCGCTCCGATGATTCCGTTGCGGATTCCTTTCCACACAAACGGACGGCGGATGAAACTTTGCGTTGCTCCGACAAGATTCATCGTGCGAATGAGGAATCGTTGTGCGTAAATGGAAAGGCGAATGGTGTTGAAGATGAGTCCTACGGCAACAACCAGAAGCGCGCCGCTGAAAATAATGATGATCAAACTTATGGAACCCATGCGTTCGTTCATTGCAGCGATCATGTCTTTCTGGTACATCACGTCGCGAATTCTTGAATCTTCGCGCAGCTGCTGTTCAATCCAGGCGATGCTGTCGTTGTTGGCGTAATCGGCGTTCAGATAAATTTCTATCGAAGGCTGGAGCGGATTGTATCCCAAAGTTTTGATGAAATCTTCACCGAGATCTTCCGTGAGTTTTTTCGCTGCTTCTTCTCTGGAAACGTATACAGTGCTGCGGCGGTAAGGTTCAGCATCAATTGATTTCTGCAATGCCAGAACATCTACGTCTTTAGAATTCTCATCGAGAAACACGGTGATGTTGATGTTCTCTTTCACATAATCAGCCACCATTTTGGCTTTGAGAATGAGAACGCTGAGAATCCCGAGCATCACGAGTACCAGCGAAATACTGATAACAATGGTGACATTGGAACCACCGGAACGACGACGTATTTTGGAATCTGACATCGGGACGAAATTACTAAATGATGCATCGTCGCAGAGTGAAAATCAGCCTGGAATGCGGAAAGTTATTCCGATGGAGGATGTTAATAACGCAAAAGATCCCGAGCAGCATCTCTGTTACCCGGGATCTTTCTTCTGTGAAGTTATTTACTATTCAATAATCAGTTTAGCAGATTTTTCGTTCACTCTTACCGAATAAATTCCCGGAGCAAGATCGCTGAGATTCAATTCCGCTTTGTTGTTCAGCATTGCTGATTTCACAATTCGTCCCTGCGCATCATACACCTGTGTAAGTTGTGGTGTGTTTTGCCCGTGTGTGATGATTACAAAATCCGATGTCGGATTCGGCGCAATTGTGAATTCAGGTGATGAAGTTTCAATTACTGAAAGGCAAATGTTGTCTGTAACACAAATGGTGTCGGTAGACTGACAACCCAGCGAATCGGAAATAATCACTGAAAGGCAAATTGTGGTATCAGCAGTTACACACTGGCCCGTGGCATTATTGCTCCACAGGTATGTTACACCGCCGCTTGCGCATAATTGAATTGTTGCAGGATCGCAGATCATGGTATCCGGACCGAGTACGTTTACCTGCGCAATAGCAGGTTCAGTAAGAACTACAGTATCTGCAATTGAACAACCGTTCGCATCAACAATAGTTACTGCGCAATTTGTAGCACACAGGTTCGTGATGTTGGCAGTAGTGGCTCCGTTGCACCATGCGTAGCTATAGGGAGAAGTTCCTCCGCTGATGGTTGTGGTAGCTGTGCCGTCACATACACCATGACACGAAGGATCTGTTGAAGTTGCGTTGATCACAAGCGCAGACGGTTCTGTGATGCAAACACTCTGAGTGGTTGAACAACCGTTGGCGTCAGTTACATCAACAGTATAGCAACCAGCAGCAACGTTGGTAAGTGTTGAAGAGGTGCTATTGGATGGCAACCAGAGGTAAGTATAACCCGGAGTTCCGCCGTTAGCAACTACGGTGACAGCACCATCACTTCCTCCATTACACAGGACGTTTGTGCCGGTTGTTGCTGCAGTAAGCACAGGTGGTTCTGTGACTGATACCGTAGTTGTTGCTGTACAACCGAGCGCATCTGTAACAGTAAATGTATACGTGCCTGCAGTAAGTCCGGTGGCGAGAGTGCTATTGCCACCACTTGGAGACCAAGCATAAGCGTACGGAGAGTTGCCGTTCATTACAGTTGCAAGAGCTGAGCCGTTTGATCCTCCATTGCATGAAACATTTTGCGTTGTAGTCGCCATTGTTGTAACCGGATTGACAACAAAATGTGCACCTACTGCAGGGGAAGTCGTGCCGCTGCCGGAAAGTGTTCCGTTGTAATCCAATCGGATTCGCCCGGGAGCACCGGCTCCTCCTTGACCCCAATAAGGTGAATAATTCACGTTTGAAGCACCGCCCGCACCGCCGTTGGCCTGCAGTGTTCCGTTGTTGGTCATTGCCGGTGTTTGCATTAAGATGGATCCGCCTGATCCGCCGCCACCTCCACCGCAGTTACCGCCACCATCAGTTCCTCCGTTGCCGCCATTAACGTTTATCACACCTGTTGCTCCGATTGTGATAGAAACAGCAGAGTTAATAGAAATCAATCCGCCGCCTGCGCCGCCACCACCGCTACCGCAGCTGTTACCCCCCGAACCGCCACCGCCACCGGAGCCCGCTTCTAATCCGGAAATATTTGCGTTTCCGTATATCGGTCCACCGAATCCACCTGAAGTATTTCCGGTTGAAGCACCAACAGCACTATAGCCTGCACCACCACCACCGGACCAGGCACCACCAGCGTTACCAACTCCTCCAAGACCAGAGCCCGCAACACCGGGAGCCGCACTTCCAAGGTAAACGCCATTCCCGCCGTTTCCTCCTCCTGCAACCCCAACGCCACCTATACCAAATGTGGAGAATGTAACGCCGTTGCCTCCATTACCACCACGCACAGTTAGCGTGCCGTTAATGGTTACCGCACCGGTGCATCTGATGATTAACGGTTGAGTTCCGGTGACACCTACGGTAACGCCCGGATCAATGTTAAACGTAGTGTAGTTGTAAGTGCCACCTGCAATGGTAGTATTAGCGGTAGCGTTAAATGGTCCGTTCGATCCGTTACCGTAATCGATACAAGAACTTTGCGCAAAAGCGAGTGACGCTGATGCAGCAACAAATGTTGTAAGTAATAGTTTTTTCATGGTTAAAATGTTTGCTTATCAAAGTTAGCAAAATACTCAGCGGTCCCGCAGATTGGTGAACGGGAGTTCGATGTGCTTGTACCAGGCAATTGAGAGTAGCGAAATAGTGAACGTATATGCAATGAGAATGAGAATATCGCGAGTTAAATTTCCCCCGGTAGGTAAAAGAAGAAATAGGTCCATGAGGGGAGAAAGGTGTAACAGATAAAATGCGAATGAAATCAAACTCATTTGAGTGAACAGGCGATGTGCAAAATTGCCCGGTATGCGCATCCAGTAAAAAAACGGTAAAGCGAACGTGAAAGACAAGGGAATGAATGTAAAGTAAAGCACATGATAGTAATAGCTTTCCGGGTATTGGATTCGTATTGCGATACACACAATATAAATAGCGGCACCTATAAGTAATAACACATATCGCATTCGTTTAATTGCTTCCTGAAACCACGAAAAACCAACGGCAAGAAGAATTCCGTAAACGCATGTGTCGAGGCGCATGATCAACGATTTGCGAAAGCCCGGATCCCACAGCGAGTCTGTATTGAGGAATTTGTACGAGCGGGCGATAATACTTCCTGCTATGAATAAAACGGAAGCTGCAATCAGTAGTTTTTTACGATCAGCATTTCTAAATAAAAGAATCAGTGTGATGAATGCCCCCGGGAACAACAGATAGAACCACTCTTCAATAGCAAGACTGTAGCTCACCGGAAAAAACCAGAACTCTGCACTGTTGAAGTTCTGCAGGAAGAACAGAAATGTCCAATTGAAATCGCGGTGATAACCTGTAACGAAGTATGCGAAAACGAAATTGATGAAGAGCGCAAGAAAGTAAACGGGAAGTGTTTTGTACCAACGGCGTTTCAGAAAGACAAACAGTTCATGTCCGACAGCAACATCAGGAGTATTGAATTGCTTCAGGAGCATGCGACCGATAAGAAAACCGCTTAAGGCAAAGAACAGTTCAACGCCATTGATGACAAAGTGCGAGATGACATGCACTTTGGGCGTATAGGTTTCAAAAAAATGAACGGAATGTCCGGCAAAGACCATAAAAAGCCCAATGGAACGCATCACATCAAGACCGTAATTGCGGTTCGGTAATGTTGTATTTATGGCGAGGAATTTCATTGAGCGTGATCAAAGATATACTGATTACCGGGAACTGAGCTGTGCACCACGCGTGAGGGATTGAGGCGATACCCCGCAGTGCACGAGGAGTAAAGCCGAAAGCCCGACCCGAAGAATGAGGGACACGCCCAATAGAAAATGACGGATTATCCGGTGAACACTCGTAAATTCGCGCTTCAATTGCTCGCAAACATGGAATACATTTTCAACGACATAGAACGTAAGTGGCAGAAGTACTGGAAAGAGAATCAAACGTACCGCACGGAAAACGGAGGTGATAAGCCGAAGTATTATGTGCTGGATATGTTTCCGTATCCTTCGGGAGCGGGATTGCACGTGGGGCATCCGCTCGGTTACATTGCGTCGGATATTGTTGCGCGCTACAAGCGATTGAAAGGTTACAATGTTTTGCATCCGATGGGATACGATGCGTTTGGTTTGCCTGCTGAGCAATATGCAATTCAGACCGGTCGTCATCCTGCAGACACAACGAAAGAAAATATAGCACGCTACAGAGAGCAATTGGATAAAATCGGTTTCTCGTTTGATTGGAGTCGTGAAGTACAAACGTGCGATCCGAAATATTACAAATGGACGCAATGGATTTTTGTGCAGCTGTTCAAGTCGTGGTACAATTGCAAAACACAGAAGGCGGAATCGATTGAAACGTTGACCGCGCTTTTTGAAAGTGAAGGATTCAACGGTACAACACATCGCATACTCACAGGCGATATTGAATATGACGTAAATCCGTTTACAGCTGCGGAGTGGAATAATTTTTCCGAGAAGGAAAAGTCGGACGTACTGATGAATTTCCGCCTGGCGTATTTGGGTGAAGCTTGGGTGAATTGGTGTTCCGCTTTGGGAACTGTATTGGCAAACGACGAAGTGAAAGACGGAGTTTCCGAGCGTGGCGGTTATCCTGTTGAACGCAAGCGCATGCCGCAATGGAGTATGCGAATTACAGCGTATGCTGATCGATTGCTGAATGATCTGAACGGATTGGATTGGTCGGATTCGATTAAAGAAGCGCAGCGCAACTGGATCGGGAAATCGGAAGGTTCATCTATTGAATTCCGGATTGCGGATTCCGAATTGCGCATTGAGGTGTTTACAACAAGACCCGACACCATTTTCGGAGTGACGTTTGTGACTCTGGCGCCTGAGCATGAGTTGGTAGATAAAATTACCACTGCAGAATACAAAGATGCTGTTGCGGCGTATGTGAGTGTTGCGAAGAATAAATCGGAACGTGAACGCCAGGCAGAGAAAAAAGTTTCGGGACAATTCACCGGTGCGTATGTGATTCATCCGTTTACCAATGAAAAAGTTCCGGTTTATATTGGTGAATATGTGCTTGCCGGCTACGGAACAGGTGCAGTGATGGCGGTGCCTGCGCATGACTCGCGCGACTTTGCATTTGCAAAACACTTTGAGCTTGCGATACCGCAGGTGGTAAGTGCTCCTGCAGATCACGATTTCTCCAAGGAATCATACGATGCGAAAGAGGGCAAACTCATCAACTCCGATTTTCTGAACGGATTGGATGTGAAAGATGCAGTTCGCCGTGCGATTGATGAAATTGAGAAGCGCGGAATAGGGCAGGGGAAAGTGAATTTCCGTTTGCGTGATGCGGCGTTCGGTCGTCAACGCTATTGGGGTGAACCGATTCCGGTTTATTACAAAGATGGAGTTCCGATGACGATGGAGGAAAGCGATTTGCCATTGGTGTTGCCTGAGATTGACAAGTTTTTACCAACGGAAAGCGGAGAGCCGCCATTGGCGAGAGCGAAGGATTGGACGTACACTCCACCGAGTGAACGTAGTGGAGAGTTGGATCGCGCTAAGTCCACGCAAGCTTCACCTCAAGAAGGCGGCGAAGAGTTAAAGCGCACAAATTCCACCCACGCCTCACCCCAACCCCTCTCCGGGGGAGAGGGGCTTAGTGAGTCTGAAGAAGATTTGATTGTAGAGGAAGCGGCTCGACATTACAAGACTGCAAACAAGGAAGGTTGGGCGAAGCTGAAGAATATGGCGCGTGAGAACAGGACGAAGTTGACTCCTGCGGAGGAAGTATTGTGGGAGCGCTTGCGTAACAGCAAAACCGGGCACAAGATCAGAAGGCAGCATCCGATTGATTTCTTTATTGCAGATTTCATTTGTATTCGTGCTCGCGTGATAATAGAAGTTGATGGTGGATATCATTCAGATGCGGATCAGCGTGCCTATGATGAACAACGCACTTTTGTATTGAATGAAATGGGCTTTAAAGTCATCCGATTTACCAATGAGGAAGTATTGAAGTCTACAGATGATGTTGTGTCGCGAATTACAAATGTACTTGACTCCGTGCGTGAGGCGGCTCTCTCCTTTGGAGAGCTCGGTGAGGCGCGGGTGGAAGGAGGCAAGTACCCGTTGGAAACAACCACCATGCCCGGTTGGGCGGGATCTTCGTGGTATTTCCTGCGCTACATGGATCCGCAGAATGATAAAGAGTTGGTGTCGAAAGAAGTTGCTGATTACTGGAAGAATGTGGATTTGTATTTGGGTGGTGCAGAACATGCAACAGGACATTTGTTGTATGTGCGTTTCTGGACGAAGTTTCTGTACGACATTGGAAAGATCAGTGTTAATGAGCCTGCGCAGAAGTTGGTGAATCAGGGGATGATACAGGGAATGAGTATGAAAGCGAATGTTTTCGTTGACCGTGAAGGCGGTGAAGAAAAGTACATGATCCTTGCTCCCGATGAGAAGAAAGAAGGCGCGTTTCACAAAAACTTTCTTGTAAACTTTGTTTCGTTTGCTGAGGGTAAATATTGGATAGACGAATCAGGTGCGGAAAAGACACGCAGCAAAGAAGCGGTTTTCAGAAATTATTTTCTGACCGCTGATAAAATTGAATTGACTCCTGAAGTAGAGAAGATGTCGAAATCGAAATACAACGTTGTTTCGCCTGATGACATTTGCACCGACTACGGCGCCGACACACTTCGTCTCTACGAAATGTTCCTTGGCCCGCTGGAGCAACATAAACCGTGGAGTACAAATGGCATTTCCGGAACGCACAACTTCCTGAAGCGTTTCGCCCGTTTATTTGCAGAAGTATCCAATGATGCACCTGCAGAAGCGGAACTGAAAGTGTTGCACCGTACGTTGAAGAAAGTAGCGGATGATATTGAGCGCATGTCGTTCAACACCTGCGTTTCCACTTTCATGATTGCGGTGAATGAACTGAACGATCTGAAATGCAACAAGCGCGCTGTGCTTGAACCGTTGGTAATTGCGTTGTCGCCATTTTCTCCGCACATTGCAGAAGAACTCTGGAGTGTTTTAGGAAATGCGGAAAGCGTAACCAAAGCAACATTCCCTGCGGTGGATGAAAAATATCTCGTGGACAACACGGTGAATTATCCTGTGCAGTTCAACGGCAAGATGCGTTTCACAATTGCATTGGCAGCAGATATGAAACCTGCAGATGTGGAGAAGGAAGTTCTTGCTTCTGTTGAAGCCCAGAAATATCTGGAAGGAAAAGCTCCTAAGAAAGTGATTGTGGTGCCGAAGAAGATTGTTAACGTTGTGATGTAAGTTCCGGCGGCTATTTCCAAATGATTCAATTATTCAATGCTCAAATGATACAATGAGCGGCGTGTAAATTGGAGAATTGACTCTTTCGGGAACGGTTCAATTTTACAAATTATACAATTATTCAATTCTCAAATTATACAATTATTCAATTCTCAAATTATACAATGAGTGGCGTGTAGATTGGATAATTGACTCTTCAGAGCGTGTTACAATAATTCAAATTATACAATGAGCAGCGTTTAATTTGCAAATTGACTCATTTGCCCATTGACTCATTTGCCTAAATAAACTTCTCTTTCCGCTTCTTCCCGTTTTCATCCCAGTACCACCAGGTTTTTATTTTCTTTCCGTTTAAATATTCACCGGTGTATTTCTTCTTTCCGTTTTCGTAGAAGGCTTCCCATTTCCCGTCTTCCTGTCCGAATACGTATTGACCGCGCACTTTCAATTTGCCGTTCTCATAATATTCAGCATAATCGCCATGCAGCTGCGATCCGCTGAAGGAAAGTTTTTCTTTCGCCTTACCGTTCTCGTAATAGAATATCCACGTTCCTTCACGTTTACCGGGAGAACGATAGTAGCCGCTGTCTCTCAGGTTTCCGTTCTCGTACCACGATTTCGATTCGCCTGCAAGGACGCCTGCAGTGTAATTCTGTTGCGATTGTTTATTTCCGTTTTCATACCACAGCATCCACGTTCCTTCTTTTTCATTGCGTGCGTTGTACACTTTCGTCTCTTTCGGATTTCCGTTCTCGAAAAAGTATGCTTGAGTACCGACTATCACATCGTCATCATAGGTGAGTCGTGATTCCGGATTTCCATTGGAGAAATATGTAATCCATTTTCCTTCCTGTTGTCCGAATGAATTGTATTTCCCCTGCGATTTTATATTGCCGTTCTCATACCATTCTGTCCACAAACCTTGTTTCTTACCATCCCATGTATAAAATCCTTCGGACTTTTTTTGTCCGCTCCCGTACCATTCCGCAAATTCGCCGGTAGGAATTCCGCTTTTGTACGATGCAACGAATGCTGTTTTACCATTGTCGTGATAACCTTCCCACGGGCCGTTCTGTTTGCCGTCAACGAAATCTCCTTTTCTTTTCAGCGCACCGTTTTCGTGGTACGTTTTTTCAGGACCTTCTTTTTCTCCGTTGCTGTTGTACGCGAATTCCGATTCAAGCGCGCCGCTTTCGTAATACGATTTCCAAAGTCCGGAAGGCTTATTGCAAACTTTCATTCCGTAGGCTTTCAGTTTTCCGGATGAATAAAAAACGGAATCTGTTTCAGGTTCTGCGTATGAATATTTGATGAACTGCACGCGATTGCCCTGCGCAAACTGATTTTTCTTTTTACCGTCAATCACCACTTCCGAAGTTTCTTCGATCACACGGAACTTTACTTTGTCGCCTTTAACAGCAACAACCTCAACAATGGCAATCTGCATCCAGCCTTTAATCACGGAATTGAAGAGTCGTGTTTCAAACTCCTTGTGCAATTCACCTCTTTCTCCGCGCACTGCGTAATCTGCATTCTCCGATTGCATTTCAGGCGAAGTTGAAGAGCTCGTTACCAATGTGCCTTCGAATTTGTATTCGGGAGAGTCGCCGCACTTCACGGCCTGTGTTTTGTTTTGAAGAAAACAATAAGCCGGCATCAACGCGAAAAGCAGAATCAGAATAAATCTCATTTATTAAAATTACAATATCCTTTGTAAGGAATAAGGTCGTACACGTTAAAACCTTGAGCCCGTAAGAACTTTGGTGAATACGTTTGAACCGACTGAATGTATCACGTAATTTTAAACTCATGAAAAAGTTCTACGCCTTTTGCTTTGCAATCGCTCTGACCGGTTCACTCTTCGGGCAGGCTTATCGCGCTTACATACCGCAACGTGATGCTTATTTCCACAGCAACTCCATGAACAACTGGTGGTTTTACGAAGCTACGCACGGACTCACGGAAGATTCCGTTTGGACGAATGGTTCGCGTCGTGTTATTGCATCCTATCCGGAAGAAACTATCGCATCCAACTGGTCCGATTGCCTCGCATTTGATACTGCGTGGATTGGCCTGCGTGTAGAGCAGGATACGCTTTCTTACGAAACATGGTTTTTCAATACACTTGGAGATACGATTAAATTTTATCCCAACGCCGGTGTCGGGCAAACAGCAATGATGTGTCGTTTATGGAACGGACACATTGTGCGCGGAACAGTAAGTTCTATTAATCAAATGAATTTTCTGACGGTAACCGACTCTGTGAAAATCATCAACCTTCAAACGGAAGATGCGAATGCAACACCTGTTATTTATCCGATTAACGGTAAGCAAGTGCATCTTGCCAAACAGCACGGCGTGATTCGTGGTTATGCATGGAGAGATTTCCCTGCCGATACACTTTCTTATTCCCTTTCAGGAATGCGTAATCCGAATATCGGTGCGCATAACATACAGGCAGCGCAGATTTTTGATTTCAATATCGGCGATCGATTCGATTGGTACGAGGGAATCAACTCCAATGCCATGCAAACACCAACCATGTATTATTTTTACTCGCGAGTGATCACTTCAAAAACCATCAGTGGAGATACAATTACATACGTGTACACGCAGGATTACGCGCAGAAAATAGCTACAACGGTACTGGCGCAAACGTGGGGACAAACAGGAACCGTGCAGTATATCACTACTGTGTACGATACAACGTATGAGTTTTACGAACGACCGTTTGAACTAAGCGCAATACCGGATTCAAGTGCATTATATTATACCAACGAATACGCGACGATGCCGTATGCTCCGAATGTGTTGAACGGACGACAGTTGAAGGGCTTCTATTCTGAACTTCCTTACTACTGGGATTCAAACTCGCAATGTTTCATTGGGGCAACACTAAGTTTCGGACCTTGCGATGGATATGAATCCGTTTACGGTGAGGGAATCGGCAAGGTTTACGGTTCAGGAGGAAGTGCAACATGTTTTTCGATGTTTAATCTTGTTTACTACAGCAAGGGAAATGAAACTTGGGGAACACCGCACAATTGGAGTGCGTTGCTTTCGGATGAAGAGCTTGCGCAGAATTTAAGCGCGCAACTGCAATTGTATCCGAATCCGGCGGAAAACATGCTGAATGTGAATGTTCCTGACCAAATCGCGCAAAATGCCACTTACCGGATTTACACTGTTTCCGGCCAGTTAATAAGCGAATCTCAAGGAGAAGTTTCGGCAGGTCAATTGCAAATACCTGTAAATCAGCTGGAATCGGGCATGTACGTTGTCGAGATTCAAACCGAGTACGGATTTTGGACCGGTCGCTTCGCGAGATAGCGTTCAACTGGCACATCGTTTGCACATAATTCTGAAAAACGCCCTAATTTTAGAATTATGAAACGTCTGATTTTTGCCATATCGATTCTCGCTGTTGTCCCGGTTTTTGCCGGTGGTGGCCAGACTCCGGTGTACCGTAAAATCAACAACACAGCTTTTAAGCGTGGAGAAGAACTTACTTACCGTGTTCACTACGGTGCAGTAAATGCAGGAGTTGCCATCATGCAGGTTGATCAAACCAATAAGTTGGTTTACGGTCGTCCTACTTTGCATGCCGTTGGTAAAGGAAATTCCATCGGTGCATTCGACTGGTTTTTCAAAGTGCGCGATCATTACGAAACGTACATGGACGAAGAAGCTTTGATGCCTTGGATTTTTATTCGCCGCGTTGATGAAGGCGGATTCAAAATCAATCAGAACCAAACATATGATCACAACTTGGGTCGTGTTAATTCCAACGGTAAAATGATGACCGTCCCACGGTATATTCAGGATATGATTTCCGGATTTTACTACGCGCGCACATTGGATTTCTCCAACGCGAAAATCGATCAGGTCTTCGAAGTGCCTACGTTCATTGACGATTCAGTGTGGACATTGAAATTGAAATTCAAAGGTCGAGAAACCATCAAGAGTGATGTGGGCAAAGTGAAGTGTCTGAAGTTCGCTCCTGTAGTGCAGTCCGGTCGAATCTTCAAGAAAGAAGAAGACATGTTGGTTTATGTTACCGACGATGTGAACAAAGTTCCTGTTCGTGCAACAGCTTCAATTCTCGTAGGTACAATCAAACTTGATTTGACGAGCGCGAAAGGACTGGTGCAGCCATTGAAAACCGAGAAGTAATCCGCAATTATATCCCCGAATCCCGTGTTGATTTTCAGCGCGGGATTTTTTTATGATGTGCATCAGTAGTGTACAGCTTGCATTTGTGTATTTTTCCGTTTTCAAATCAGATTGCAATGAGTGATATCAAACCGGAAAACGAGGCGATTGTCCGCCGTATCGAAGAAAAGTATAACGCGCTGGGACAGGATTCAACTTCCTACATGAAGGGCTTTTCATATCAACGCCCTGTAACGTACTGGGACTATGTTGAAGTGGATACGCTGTTATCGCTGCAGAAACCGCGTACCGATTATCCGGATGAGCCGATCTTCATCATGTACCATCAGGTAACGGAATTGTTGCTCAAACTCATTGTGCATGAAATTGATCAGGTAGTTGATGCGGACAGTGTTGATGCGGATTTCTTCCGTGTGAAGATGGAGCGAGTGAATCGTTATGCAGGAATTCTTACGCAATCTTTCAGCGTGATGCGCGAAGGAATGGATTACGAACAATACAATGAATTCCGACTGGCACTTGCACCGGCAAGCGGATTTCAGTCGGCGCAATTTCGTTTCATCGAACTAAAATGCACGGATGTTCCGTTGTTGCTCAATCATCGCGTGAAAGGCAAGATGGGTGCTGAAGCAGGATTCGATGCATTGTTTAACGAAATGTATTGGCTGGACGCGGGACTCGATCGTAAAACCGGAAAACGCACACAAACATTGCAGCTCTTCCTTGATCGATATCTGGATGCATTCAAACGTTGTGCTGTGAAAATGGAATCACGAAATCTGTATTCGCAATTCCGTAAAATTGATTCTTCGGTCGCAGGTTACGATACATTGAAAAAATCACTTCGCGATTTCGATCATACGTACAATGTCATTTGGCCGCTCGCACATTTGAAAACTGCGGAATATTATCTCAACTCCAAAGGCGAAGGTAAAGCTGCAACAGGCGGAAGTGAATGGCAGAAGTATCTGCATCCTTCTTATCAACGCAGAATTTTCTTCCCTGATTTATGGACGAAAGAAGAGTTGGAGAATTGGGGTAATTTCTAACTCGATGCTTCCGGTCTTACATGCATCATTTGATTGTGTTCTGACGGAACTTTACTGAATTTATTACGGCAATTATCAGATTTAACTCTCTGATTGCCAGATTTTGAGAAATTTACATCGTAAGTGGTGTAACTTTCCTTCAACTAATCCGTCCTATTCCCGGATTCGCACCGCACCGCCATGACCGTAGATGAATTTAACCGCTGCGTGGATCTGTACGCCGACAGTTTGTACAGGTTCATTTTGAAAAATGTCAAAGACAAGGACAAAGCAAAGGACATTGTTCAGGACACGTATGAAAAACTGTGGCTGAAAGTTTCTGAAACGGAAGCTAAGAATGCCAAGTCGTACATGTTCACCACAGCTTACCGCACCATGATCGATTATCTGCGTAAAGATCAGCGTCAGGGAACAATGGAAGAAGCTCCTATGATTGCTGTTTCGCACAATAAGCAGTACAGCGATCTGAAGGAAATTCTGAACGAAGCATTAGGCAAATTGCCGGAGATTCAGCGTTCAGTTGTGATGTTGCGCGATTACGAAGGGTATTCGTATGCGGAAATTGCACAGATCACAAATCTCAATGAATCGCAAGTGAAAGTTTACATCTTCAGAGCAAGAACATTTTTGAAAAACTATATCGGAAGTATAGAGAAGGTTGTGTAAGAGATGAGTCAATGCTCAAATTATAGATGTATACATACATTGATACTTAAATACTCTAACACTAACCTACTCCAATACTAACCCACTCCAACACTGCCAACCGACTACATGAAAATCAACCGCAATAACTGTGAAGCTTTCTTCCTCGACTACTACGAGGGAACGCTGAACGAGCACCAGACTGCGGAGCTGTTTTCATTTCTCAAGGAGAATCCTGATTTGCGGGAAGTATTCGAATCGTTCAACGAGGTGGAATTGGATCAGAAAGATGTGCGCACACCGGATTTTTCATTTCTGAAAAAAGAAGAAGGTGAAGATGAACACGAACAGGCTGCAATCTGGATGGTGGAATTGGCCGACGGAACAATTTCAGAAGAGTCGCGTGAGTTGCTGGATGCTTATCTCGAAAAATTTCCGGAGAAAAAGCGTGACGTTGAGCTCTACGGAAAAACGAAACTGACAGCGGATACGGAAGTTGTATTTTCATCTGCTGAATTATTGCGGAAACCTGTTGCCGTATCTGAAGATAATTTTGATGACTTTGCAATTGCACTGGTAGAGGGAAACATTTCGGAACACGATAAATCACTGCTCGAAATATTTATAGCTGCACATCCGGAGTATCGTGTGCAATTGGAGCAGTACAGAAAAACAATTCTTCCGATAGAAGATGAAGCATTCGCCTTCAAGTCCGGATTGAAAAGAACGGCGCTGCAGATTAACGCCGACAACGTTGAGGAATTAATTATTGCTTACATAGAAAACCAGTTGTCGGAATCCGAGCGTGCGCAACTGGAACAGTTCATCGCCGGCAATGTTGAATTCAAGTCTTTGCTTGAAACATACAGTAAGACTGTACTTTCAGCGGAGGAAGAAATTGTTTTTGATCAGAAAGATGCATTGCGCAAAGGTGCTGTACTTGTTACAGCTGAAAATGCGGAGCATTATGTCATTTCAGCATCTGAAGGATTACTGAACAGAGATGAAATGGTTGCGTTAAGTGCATTCGTGAATACACATCCTGCTTACCGTAAACTGGTGGAGCAATATGCGCAAACACGTTTGCAGCCTGATCTTTCCGTTGTTTACGAAGACAAAGAAACTTTAAAACGCAAAGATCGCGGTGCAATTATACGGTGGAATTCCGGATTGCGCTATGCAGCGATTCTTGTTGTTCTTCTGATCGGCGGATATTTTGTGATGCGAACCATTCTCACAGAAGGCAACGAAGGTGTTGACAATGGATTTGCCAATAACGGCACGACAAAACAAAACGATAACGTTTTAGTTCCTTTTCAGAATGAGGACGTGAATCAGAAAGGGAATGCAGGAAATAATTCAGAGAATTTACTCGCGGATAATATTTCGAATTCATCTGCTGAAAATGTTTCTGAAACTGCAGTCTGGAATTCGAATAGTGGCACTTCACAGAAAGAGAATCCTGCTCCTGCACCTGTACTTGAAATGGATGCCGGATTTGTTCCTGTTACAATTGCAGTAAATGGAATAGGCAACAGTGGCGACGCACAGGTAGGATTCTCCGATGCTTTGTATTCGGTGGTTTTCTCAACTCCCGTAGCAGCTCCTGCGCCGAAGAAAGAATACATTTCACCGGGCCAACTTGCAATGCGTTGGATGAAGGATAAACTTGATCAGCCTTCCGTTGCAATGGCAGACAATATGGTTGATTCGAATGCCAATGCTTTCAACGAACCTGCAGCTCCTGAAGATCGAAATGTTGACGGATTGGATCTGACAGAAAGTGCAGTGAATCGTGTTGGCTCGGTTGCGGCGAACGGCAACGTAAATATGCAGCAGCGTGAAGACGGAACCTGGCTGCAGTTGTGGAACTATAACGTGCGTGTGGGTCGTTGAAGATAAAACACACGCCACTTCGTTTTTCTTTTACCGCAATTTCATTTTAACTTTTCCTAACTTTCCTGAAGCAATCCCTGCAGTGATTTACTGCGTAGATGATGGAAAAATAAAATGAAAATGGTTTTCGCTACGTTAGTACTCATCGCCGGATTAACTTCCTGTTCAAATCCGGATACAGTTCCTGTTAAAACCGCAGCCAAAGATTCGATTGTTATGAATGACTCATCAGCACTTCCGGCTTCTGATGCCGAATGGAAAGAGAAACTGACCTCAGAACAGTATTATATTCTTCGTCAGAAGGGAACGGAGCGCGCATTCACCGGTGCGTATTGGGACAATCATCAGAAAGGCACATACAAATGCGCGGGTTGCAGCTCTGTACTTTTCGCATCAGATCAGAAGTTCGATAGCGGATGCGGCTGGCCGAGTTTCTCTTTGCCTTGGGATTCCACCGCGGTGAATTATCATGAAGATAAAACCCACGGAATGACGCGCACGGAAGTCACATGCAGAAAATGTGGTGGACATTTGGGGCATGTATTCGATGACGGACCGCCACCGACCAATCTGCGTTATTGCATCAACTCCGGTGCAATGATTTTTGTGCAAGAAGAAAAATAAAAAAAACAGAACCGCCTGTTCGGAAGCGGTTCTGAGGGATGTGATGCAATGAAATCAGTCGGTATTATTTCTTACCCGGGCTGAGGCAATTGCTGCGCTTTCCGCCTCGGGACATTTTCTTATTCTTCTTGTGCTTCTTTACTTTCTTTTTCTTCGTCATCATTACATGACGCTTGTCCTTGTTAACAGGAACTTTTGCAGCATAAGCAGAAGTGCCGAAAGTGAGGCAGATTGCTGTGAGGATGGCGATGAACGTTTTCATATCTGTAAGTTTTTCTTACTACGATAAACGCAAAATCATTGCCGTAGTTTAATCGGAATAGACATTTTCCTGCAAGTGGTCGCCGTTTTAATTTAAGTGGTCAATGTTGCTGCAAAAAAGAGAGGCTGCGTCCTGATCGCAGCCTCTCTCACGTGAATCCCGGAATTTGCCTGAGCCGGGGAGTTAGTGTCGGGTTAAAGAACCGGTTCTAACGGATGATCAGTTTTTTACATGCAATTTCACCATCACTGTTCTTGACGTGTATGAAATAAAGTCCGGCTGTCATTCCCTCAGTCTCAATCACAACGCTGGTTGAAGCAACCGGCAGGCTTTTTACGCAACGTCCGGTTAGATCGTAAAAGCTTACGTTGCTCATAACTTCTGTGCTGGTTATATTAATTAATTCGCTGGCAGGATTAGGGAATATATCCACTGCTGAAGTGTTGGAGAAATCCGTAATACCGGTTGGGCATAGCAATAGAGTAATTGCAATGTTCGCATATATTGGCATTGGTCCGGCACATGAAGTCGGGCAAGTACATGGTGGAGCAGGTATGGCACAAACTGTAAAGTATGTTGCAGATAATGTATCCGGCACTAGAAAATGATAAACATCCTGGTTCGCCAATGTATCAATACCGATCAGCACACCGTTACCCGCTCCGATGTATTGATTGGACCACGTTGTTGTTACTGAATATGGACAGCCGTTGGGATTGACCACGTATACATCAACCGGAATGCTAGTTTGGGTAAATGCACTTAAGGTAATGCAGGTGAAGAGAATAAAAAGGAAACGTCTTTTCATAATAATTGAATTTTCAGTGGCCCTACTCTTATGGCTTTTCGGGTTTCGCCCTGTATTTTCGGTTTACAGAACCGTTTGATAGACTCTGCTCGACAATTACCGAGTAACGATTACTCTTTTTATTCGGGTAACTCCGGATGCAAAATTGCAATTAACTGTATAGATACCGAATCCAAGATTTTCCGAGAAGACCGCGAAGCCTTCATTCGCATTTAACCAGTACATGCCCGTGCATGAAATTATACCCGAAACGGAATCTATAGTTGTCCATGTTACACCGCCTTTGGTTGTTTTCTGCATGGTATAAACGTTCTTCAGATATCCTGTAGTAGGCGACACGAATTTTATTGATTGCCCCGAATTGTTCGGTGCGATATTATTCCATTGAGCAGAAACCGGTTTTGCCTCGGGCCGGATTATCGTGCAATAACCAAACGATGAGTGGTTATGCTGTTGCCATTGATCGCACGGATGACATAAGTTCCTGTTGCGAGTGATGCGGTATTTAGAACTGTTGTTCCATTGTTGGCTGTTGCACTCATTACAACACGACCTGTAACATCGCAAATATGAATTTGTGATTGCGGAACGGTTTCCACTACAACTTTGTCGTTCGCCGGATTAGGATACACGTTGAGTTGAGCAGGCGATTCTGTTTCAATTATTCCTGCAGGAACAGAAGGATCAATCACTACAGAATCATTCACAACATTAAGCTGCAGATATTGTTGCGATACAGTTACTGCAGTAACATCACTAAGCGTAAAGTCGCACACTGCAATTCCGGAAAGATTATCAGTCGTTACGATAAACAGCGTTGCAATATTTCCTGATCCGTTGTTTACGTTGACAAGGTCGTTGCGCACTTCAGCAAAGTCAACGATGGCACTGGATTGAAAGTGTTTTTGAAACGTGAACATATCGTTGCCTTGATTGCCCAGCCATGAAGTGTTTGCGTTGATTGCTGTAAGATTCGTGTCAATCAATCCCGATTCTGAAGTGATGCGGAACGAAATACCATACAAACTGTCAACAGGAATTGTTGAGTTGCCCAACAATACATTTATCTGTACGAGCGTTTGCAATCCTACTGTGTCAACAGTGCAATTCAATTCCAGCGTTGGAGCAGTTGCGGGAGCAGGATTCAGAACTTCAAACTGGTAAGGGTGATTCAATCCATAGTTGAGTGAAATTGCAAGAGTGTCATTTACATCAATTACGCCATCACCGTTTGAATCGCCGTGCTTGTAATTGCAATTCGCGTAGTTCTGCGTCCAGTCGGTCATCGGTTGTGCGTACCAGCCATTTGTTGCAGCCGGACGCGTTGCACCCGTTGCTCCGTAAGCAAGTCCGATATGCAATGCATCAGCCATATTCGCTGTGAGATCGTAGTTGCAATCTCCCGGCCATACGTTCGGAACATTGGCAACATTACATGAGTCAATTACCGTAATTACGCTGGTCAATGCCCCGCATCCCGGATAAAATCCAATGAAAATGTATTGTGCCGGCTGTGTAATAACGTACAATCCGTTCGGCACTTGCGCAAATTGGAAAACGTTTGCAGTATCGGTATACTGAACGGTATACTGCGTTGCGCCGGGACCAACATTGTAAGTAATCGGTTGGCCTTGGCACATATACAATGTATCGATATTCCAATAGTAAGCGCTTACAACAACCGTGTCCATTGCAGTACAGTTATTAGCCGTATCTGTCATTGTGACAATGTAAGTCTGATTGTGCACTCCGCTTACCACGTTTGGATTTTGAACGAAAGGATTATCCAATCCTGTTGAAGGCGACCACGAGAACTGATAGTTACCGGGAGATGCAGGCGTTGCATGTAACTGACCTTGCAACTGACAGAAAGTTGTATCAGGACCCGCGTCAACATCGCAAACTTGGGAGCAGTTTGTATTCCACTGCACAAAGAAAAAGTAATTGTAGGTGTTGCCGCATGCATACGCCATACCGGTATACATTCCTACTGTATCAACGGTAATTGTTTGCGTTGTATCCATACTCATCTGCCAGAAGTATCCGTCTTCAGCGCCGGCGCCCAGATCCAGAACAACACTGTCTCCCGGGCATAAGTTCACCAACCATGTTGGCTGAGAGAGCGGCTGATAGGTAACAGAATCTGTAATAAGAATGACAAAGTCAGTGAGCATACCGCAGTTGGTAGTAGTATCCAACATGGTGATGATAATCGGCAGAGTATCGTTAGCAATTGAATCGTTCACGTAAAAATATTGTCCGTACGAAGCTGCAGTGTCCCAAACCCAGGACGGTGTTACGTTAAATACATACGGATTCAATGCGGATGCAACAGCTGTGAAGACTGCGTTGCTTCCTGCACATGAACGAATAGTATCCGGCATGGAAACAGTGTTCTGTACTAAGATCGAAGGACATCCGCTGCCTGCGTTGTTCGTTTTCCATGTTCCGGTAAAATCAATGGTAACGTATCCGACATCATTGGTGATGAAATCACAATCACGAACCATGTAACCACCCGGAACACTGTTCAAACCTATCCAGCTTGCACCACCGTCAATCGTACGGAATACATTTCCTCCAATGCCGGTCATATATCCGGTGTCGGCCGATGGAAAATCAATCGATAGGAATTGATAAGTACCGTAAACTGTTACAGGATTCCAGCTTGCTCCTCCGTTTGTAGTTCGCAGCAAACCGTAAGTGCCGGTTGCGCAACCGTTCAGCGGATCCGTAAATGCAATATCTTGAAACTCATAAAAGATACTGGAGAATTGCTGAGTCCACGTTGACGCATTTATTGTTTTTAGAATTATGCCGTCATCGCCACCAATCCAACCTGTTGTCGCATTCGCAAATTCAATAGAATAAAGATCAAGAGTTGTAGTTGATGTAAGCGTTGTCCAGTTAGTTCCTCCGTTTATCGTTTTGCGGATCACCCCTCCTCCACCAACAACGAATCCTGTTGTAGAAGATGTGAACCAAACCGCATTCAACTCCTGACTTGCAGAAACGTTCTGCATCGTGCTCCAGGTAAGACCTCCGTCTGTTGTCTTCTTAAACCAACCCGCGTAGTTTCCAAACATAAGATTCTCTGAATAAACGGTGAATCCTTCATTGGCATTCAGCCAGAACATTCCTGTTTGACTGAACGTCCCGCCAACTGAGTCGATTGTAGTCCATGTTATCCCGCCATCAATGGTCTTCTGTAAAGTATATACTCCTTGTAAGTAACCCACAGTACTGGATACGAACTTGATTGATTGACCTCCGTTGTTCGGTGCAATATTGTTCCACTGTGCTGATGCAGGAAGCATAAACAGAACTGCTACCAGAGTTGCTATCAGTTTAGAAGGGGAGAGAACAGCTTTCATTTTCTTTTGTTTTATCGTTTCGTCAAGATCCGATTGGATACTTGATCACGTTACAAACGTAGACCGAAATCAGTCCTCAGAAAAATACAAAAAATAGTATTTGTCGGTTATATATTTTAGCTATTTATCTTTTTTTCGCTATTATTGCTGCATTATTTCATCTATTTTGTCGGATATATATAAAAACAAGGTTTTAGGGATTATCAGCGGACTATCTGCCGCGGAATTGCCTCTTTTTCGCGCATGGATAGGAAACGGGGCATCAAACGACAAACTCCTGCTGCAGCTTTTCGACTACTCGTGTGAGGTGATTCGCAATCCGAAAGCCGGCATAACATATAATAAAGGCGAAGCCTGGGCAGCTTGCTTCGGAAAACTGAAATACAACGACAGTCGCTTTCGTTATCTGAATTCAGATCTGGTTATGCGACTGGAAGAATTCATTCTCTGGCGTGGAAATGTGAAGGATGAGCGTCGTAGAGAAGAAGTCCTGCTGCAGGAGTATGGAAAGCGAGGAAGCATGAAAGCATGGCAATCGCATTTCAATCAATTCGACACGTATATAAAAGAAGAAAAAGTTCAGGATGCAGATTTCTTTTCTCACGCCTGGGAAATGGAATTCACACATCTTGCATTAATGTCGGCCGGTAAAGTTGTTCCGGATGCCGCAGCAATCACCAGAGCGGCGGGTTATCTTGATCGCTTCTATCTGATACGCAAACTGCAGTTGTGCTGCGAAATCTTCAACGTGCAGAATGTATTCTCACAAGAGCATCAGGTTTTCCTGCTGGATGAAATTCTCATCCACATGAAAAACCGGAATTATGAAGATGTTCCGGTCATTGTAATTTATTACCGCATTCTTATGACCCTTAGGGAGAGTGAGAACGAAGATCATTACCACACGTTGCGAAAGCTGTTACGCGAACACGAAAGTGCAGTTACGACCGAAGAGTTGCGTGATATGTACAAATACGTACTGAACTACTGCATCAAGAAAATCAATCTCGGAAACATTTCCTGGCAAGGCGAACTGTTCGACATTTACAGAATAACAGTCACCAACAGAGTTCTGATGTCTGAAGGATTTCTTTCGCATCGCGATTTCAAAAACATTGTAACAATTGCACTGCGACAGAATCAGGTTGCATGGACAGGAGAATTTATCGAGCAGTTCATTCACGAAGTTCCGCCGGAAGAACGTGAGAATGCGAAACTGTACAATACAGCAAATCTCCTCTTTCACAAACGCGATTATTCAGGCGCAATTCGTGTGCTTCAGCGTGTTGATTTTCTCGACATCTTCTATGATCTCGACGCGCGCTCCATTTTGCTGAAAACATGGTTTGAACTCGACGAGCAGGATTCATTCGAATATCATGCAACGGCATTCCGGAAATTTCTCAAACGCAATAAAAGTGTTTCGGATTACCAAAGAACGATATACGAAAATCTGATTGCATTTGCTTCACGATTGATGAAAGCCGGAACATCTGCTTCCGCGATTAAGAAAATCAGTTCGGAGATCAGTGAGAAAAAGAATGTGGCCGATTTGAGATGGTTGCTGGCTAAAATTGAAGAGCGACTTTAATCAATATTCGTTCCGAATCAGTTTGTCGTGACGAAGTACAATTGTTGTGTCTTTTGCAATGTAATCGGGCAATGAATCCTGGACAAAAATCACAATTGTTCTCTTTTGTTTTTTAGCACTTTCAATCATGTATGCGTCCGGAATTTTATCGTAGGCCGTGTACCCGGTATAAAACATCAGAGAAACACTGTTCCACACTCCCGCATTGAACAAAACTGTACGCTCAGGATAAACTCCTGCGATTGATTTGAAAATTGCTGAATTGTTTATGCGTGTTTTCCGGTAAACATCTTTTTCTTCTCTGTCAGTATGATAATGTTCCAGACGACCCATGTTAATGTTGAGAAAACTCCCGATGGCAAGTAAAATGGCGATTGATGCCAAGGAAACTCTGTTGTTATATTTAGCAATAAGCATTTCCATAGCGGAATTTATAGCTGCTGCGGAAAACAGTAAAAGCAAAGGTGTGACGATCACGGTAAACAGCGGCATCTTGGCTGGTACGAGCGTATAAAAAATAAAAACAGTTGTTACTCCAACGAGAAAGGAAATTGCTATTGCTCTTGATTCTTGTTTTCTGATCAGCAAAACCATTCCGATCAGTGCTGCAATTGTCAGAATCCATCCGTTATTATCGAGCCATTGTTCTAAGTGAAAAATTGAACTGCCGGGATGGCCGAAGTCGTTATTAAAGTGTTCGGAATAATGAGAAGAAGTGTACGCCCACTGCGCAGGCCATTTAGTTGCTGCATAAGCATACCAGCAAAATGCGATGGCGGCAGAACTGATGAGCGAAGAACAGATAACAGTGAATTTTTTCAATGTTCGTTCGTTGTTGCACAGGAAGTATGCGCCCCATATTCCGTAAATAAAAAAGCCGGGCAGCCATTTAGTAAGCACAGCTAACGCACTTAACAAAATAGTGAAGGCTGACCAACCGATTTTTTGAGTCTCAGTGTATTTGATCCACGCAGTTACATTGAAGAAAAGCAGCGCTATGAAAATCGCATCATTCTGATCTGTATTCAGAAATCCTGAAACAATATTGATCAGATGGGAAGAACTCGCAACGAGTATCGCGGCAATCAATCCGGTCGATTCGTTTCTCAGGAACTTTCCGCATACAAATGCACAGTAAATCATTCCGGTTGATAAAAACACAGAAGGAATGCGTATCGACCAATAGCTGGCTCCGAAAACCTTCGCACTGATTCCCATCAGCCACAGAAAGAACGGAGGCTTGTGCAGCCAAGTTTCAGTGTGAGTCCAGTTTGTGGGATCTGTTGGAACAACAGGATCATGAACCAGTACAGGATGAAAAAAGTCATACTGCAAATTCTTGGCAACAAGCGCGTGATATTGTTCATCCCAAATATGTATGAACGGATCCGCAAACGCCATCCATAAGCGCAATGTAAATCCTCCCGCTATAACAAGGATTAGTGAAAGTTTACTTTTACTGTAAATGGCAGTTATGCTCCCTGCGACGATCAGGATAATCCCGGGTATCAGGAATCCTAAGTCCTGAGCAGTAAAATGTGTATCTATCAGCGCCACTTCTTTCAAAGATGCAGATTTTCCACAAATGCTATCGGCCTTCGGTTTATCTTTGAGCCATGAATATATTGTTACTCGGTTCCGGCGGTCGTGAACATGCTTTCGCTTGGAAACTTTCTCAAAGCAAACTTCTGACGAAATTGTTTATCGCACCCGGAAATGCAGGCACAGCTATGCATGGTGAGAATGTAAACATGAGCGCAACTGATTTTCCTGCGATCAAAGATTTTGTTCTCTCAAACAATATTACGCTGGTAATTGTCGGCCCTGAAGATCCATTGGTGAAAGGGGTTCACGATTTCTTTCTTGCGGATGAACAACTGAAACACATTCCGGTAATCGGTCCGCAGAAGCAAGGCGCGCAGTTGGAAGGAAGTAAAGATTTCTCCAAACAGTTTATGTTCCGTCATGGAGTTCCGACTGCAGCATATCGCACGTTTACGAAAGAAACACTCAATGAGGGACTTGCTTTCCTGGAAACACTTCAGCCGCCGTACGTGCTGAAAGCTGATGGTCTTGCAGCAGGTAAAGGTGTTGTGATTCCAACAACGCTTGAGGATGCGAAAGCAGAGTTGAAGGCAATGCTTGCTGATGCAAAATTCGGTGAAGCAAGCAGCAGAGTGGTGATCGAAGAATTCCTGAAAGGAATTGAACTTTCCGTTTTCGTTTTTACTGATGGAGTTTCATACAAAATTTTACCAGCGGCAAAAGATTACAAACGCATCGGTGAAGGCGATACCGGATTGAACACCGGCGGAATGGGAGCCGTTTCTCCTGTGCCGTTTGCCGATGACGCATTCATTAAGAAAGTGGAAGATCGCGTTGTGATTCCAACAATAGAAGGCTTGAAGAAAGACGACATTCCTTATGTCGGATTTATTTTCATCGGTCTTATGAACGACAACGGCGATCCGAAGGTAATTGAATACAATTGCCGCATGGGCGACCCCGAAACAGAAGTAGTATTGCCGCGCATCAAATCCGATCTTCTTGAATTGTTTGTGGCCGCAGGGAAAAAACAACTTTCATCAGTTTCGCTTGAACTCGATCCGCGAACAGCAACAACAGTGATGATGGTTGCAGGCGGCTATCCCGGCGATTACGAGAAAGGAAAAACAATCACCGGACTGGATCAAGTTACAACCGCAACGGTTTTTCATGCGGGAACAAAAGCATCCGGCAATGAAATTGTAAGCAACGGTGGTCGTGTAATGGCATTTACTGCATTGGGCAACGGAATGCAGGAAGCACTGAACGGTTCATTCGCTGCGGCGACTACTGTCAAGTTCGAAGGATGCTATTTCCGCAGAGATATCGGGCAGGATCTGCTGAATTGGAAATCATAACAGTTTTCATTTCATCTATTGAAGAACAGAGTAGGGCACTTGTTGAAACGTAAACGTCCAACATCTGACGCTGATCTACTTTTACGAAAAAGAAAACGATGCTGCGAATCACCACTTACCTTCTCACTTGTAGTTAGCTGTTGTTCTCATCTTGTTCTGCTGCTGACGGAATAAAAGTTCCTGATTCGGTTGCAAGCGACTCTGCACTTCCCCCTGTAGTTGTTATTCACCCAACCTTCGAACGCTTCATCGTTAAAGGGTGCATTCCTGTTGACTCCTGTTTCGGATATCTGAATAACGATACCATTACAGATGCTGCATTGCTGCTTCGCGATACCACTGTTGGTTTGGGAGATCCGGCACAGCGACCGTTAATCGTAATGCTGGGAGGCATGGGTATATACACTTCTTCGGTCCGCAACGATAGTGTGGTGCTCAAAGAAGAAGGCGGAGTGTTCGGTGATCCGTTTGCCGGAATGGAAATTTCAAACGGCGAACTTCACATTTCGCACTACGGCAGCAGTGCGTGGCGATGGAGCAGAGTATCAGTGTTCCGATTTGATACTGCTGCTGCACATCTGATTCTTCAATCGGATATTACAGAATCATTCAATATTAACGAACCGAACAAACCGCACGAAACGGAAAAGCGTAACGTTGGAGCTTACGGCAAACTGACTTTGGATCAATACTCCGTTTACCGATAAAAGAAAACCCCACTTCGAGATGAAGCAGGGTTCGTTATAAATCGTTGCGTTCTGAATTACTTCAGCCCGCCTTCTTTTTCAAACTTGGTATTGTATTTTGCCTGAACATAAACCCATGAAGCAGTAGCAAGAAAACCTACTACAATAAGAATTTTGTTCGGTGACATGTGATCGTAAACCCATTCAAGTCCTTCGAAGCAAGTGTAGAAGAAATCACCTAATGCCCACCAGATACCTTCGTGCTTAATCATAAGTTCAATGTTTTTATGTGCGGAACAAATTTACAAATTCAAACCAATCCGCAATGCCTTAACTTTGGGAAAACTTTTGTCGGGTGATCGTAAATCCTGTCCGCAGTCATAGTCCCGCTTCCCTTATCCTCATACCGCTTCTGGGTATAGTATTGTGGTTGCCGGCATTTCTGCATCCCGCGCAGACCATCAACGAGCCGTTTATGCCTCTGTATGGCTCATTAAACGAGTTCTTTGTGGCGCACCCGTTAACTGCGGTAATTATCGGATTTGTTGTGTTGATGGGCGAAGCGTTTCTGCTCAACTTCCTGCTGCAGCAACACCAGATTCTGACACGTAAAAACTGGTTACCCGCTTTGCTGACCGTTGTTTTCGGTTCTTGCACACCCGGATTGTTATGGCCATTGCCGGAACAGGTCGCCGGAATACTTATTCTCGGTGCACTGTATTTGCTGCTTGGAACTTATCGTCAGGATAAATCGCTGGGAACGATTTTCAATTCCGGGGTGTTGTTGGGTTTCGCTTCGTTGTTCTACTTTCCTGCCTTCCTGTTCTTCTTTTTATTCTTCATTGTAGTGATCATGCTGCGACCGTTTATCTGGCGCGAGTGGTTGATGCTTCTCATCGGATTCCTGCTGCCGTTCATTTATAGCGGATTTTGGTTTTTCTGGAACGATCAATTGGAAATATCAGCGCAGATTTATCTAATCGATCCGATTCTTGATCGCAGCTTCTTCCTCAAACTGGATTCATCAGACTACTTTCTCACCTCAGTGTCATTGCTTTTGATTGTTGTTTCCACAGGTCGACTGCTTTCCAGTTCTCTCACATCTGCACTGAAAACTAAAAAGGGAATCGGCGTAATGGCTTGGTTGATGTTCTTTTCATTGGTTGTGTTGCTGCCCGCTCCGAATTTCGCTTCCGGGTCTTTCCGTTTTGTCATTTATCCGCTCGCGTTTCTTGCCTCAAATTACTTTTTAGCTGCACGCCGTTTATGGATTGCGGAATCAATATTCACGCTCCTGCTTATTGGCATTGGTGTTTCCTATTGGTTAGAAAGCGCGCCGTAACTCTTGCGGAGTTGTTAACAGTTTATCCTCAATCTGCATTTTCGTCAATTCCGTTTTTTCAATTCCGTATATTTGCAGCCTAATATTTTCTCAATGAAATTCGGCGTTGTAATTTTTCCCGGCTCCAATTGCGATCAGGACATGATTTATGTTCTTAATAAGATTATGGGACAGGAAGTAGTGGAACTTTGGCACAAAGATCACGATCTGAAAAATGTAGATTGTGTTGTGCTTCCGGGCGGATTCTCCTATGGAGATTATCTGCGTTCCGGTGCAATTGCCCGTTTTTCTCCGATCATGAATGAAGTGATCGACTTCGCCGGCAAAGGCGGATATGTATTCGGTGTGTGCAACGGTTTTCAGGTGTTGTGCGAGTCGCATCTCCTTCCGGGAGCATTGTTGCATAACGACAGTCGCAAATTCATTTGCAAAAACGTGAACATTAAAGCACAGACTAATAACACCCTGATCACTTCTAAGGTTCCGATGGATCGCGCATTGAAAATTCCTATCGCGCATGGCGAAGGCAGATTCTATGCCAACGAAGCGACGATGAAGGAACTCAATGCAAACGATCAGATTCTGTTCCGCTATTGCGATGAGAACGGAAATATCACTCCTGATGCCAATCCGAACGGTGCTTTGGAGAACATTGCCGGAATCTGTAATGCCGGACGTAATGTTTTCGGAATGATGCCGCATCCCGAGCGTGCCGCTGATGCAGAATTGTCAAATAAGGACGGGAAGTGGCTTTTTGAGTCATTAATCAACCTTGTGCACGCTTAGTTGAACGGGTAAGAGGCCAAATGGGCCTTTGTTCGCTTGTATTGCTCCGAACAACATCTATAAGTTCTTAGGCTGAATGCGTAAAGTTTCGCGTTCACGCATTGCTATGTGGTTAATTTTTAGGAACTTTTGCTTGACAAACACAGTTCCCCTTACCTAAAACCACTGTAGTGAGAAAAATCTTTACTTCACTAATGTTGCTTTGTGCACTTGCATTTGTGCATGCGCAGCAAATCGGCACACCCGGTTACACAACAAGTTCCGGATATGAGCAACGCGGTCCTTCCGACCCTGATCCTGCCAACGGAAACAACATGTTGGCGATGACGTACAGCAACACTGCCTGCGGCTTGAATTACAGTCTCAGCTCTGTTCGACTTGGTCAGCGTTTTGTTCCTGTTGGTGTTCCGCAACCGGCTCCGCTAAACGTAACCGCTGTTCCTTCTTGCGGTACGGTATTGAAAGCGTATCTGTATACAGAAGCGCTTGGAGTAGCTCCGGGAATCACAGCAAATCTTACAAATCCTGCTAACCAGACTACAAGTTTCGCGATGACGCTCATCGGGTCGTCTGTTGACGTTTGCTGGGGAATGAACGGCACACACATGTGGCGTGCAGATGTAACGAGTGCAATTACAGGCAGCGGAACATATTCGATCAGCGGTTTACCTGTTACACCTCAATCATCATCAGGCGTTGATGTTGAAGGCGCTACACTCCTGATTATTTATCAGGATCCGACAGCAACATACACAGGCAGTATTCAAATCGACGATGGCTGTTACACTGTTACCGGCGGCGCTCTCACACACACCATGACCGGATTCAATGCATGTGCTAACTCCACCAGCGGATCCGCATTTATGCTTGTTGGTGACATGCAAATGGTCGGATACACAATTCAAATGAACGGCAACAACGTTCCCCAGCCACAATGGAACTGGTGGAATGAAATTTCAGCTTCAACAAGCGTTACCGCAGGGCAAAATACTTGTAATTACACGTTAGCTACAGGCGGCGACTGTTACACACTTGGAGTTGCAGGATTATATTACCAAACGAATTGCAACGCTTGTACACCATCGGCAATACCGCTTACTGTAACTGCATCCGGAACAAATGCATCATGCGCGAATAACGGATCCGCAACGGCATCAGCTACCGGCGGAAACGGCAATTACACGTACACTTGGTTTCCTGGCAATTTGACGGGCGCTACTGTAAGTAATCTTGCTCCCGGAACATACACCGTACAAGTTACCGATGGTACAAACTGCGGGTCAGGAACTGTAACAATTCAAAATACAGGAATGACAATAACCAACACAACAACTGCTTCTAATTGTCTTAGCAATGGAAGTGCAACTGTTAACGTGATCGGCGGTTCTCAACCTTATTCTTATTCATGGTCGCCAATTGGTGGTAATGCTGCTACAGCCTTGAATCTTCCTGCAGGAACCTACACCTGTACTGTAACTGATCAATCAGGTTGTATAATTCCTCATGTAGTTGTTGTTCCTGCAACTTCACCATTACAAGTTCAGTTGTATATGACTCCGGACAGTTGCCCTTCCCCAACCGGCACAGGGTATGTAACTATTACAGGTGGCCAGGGACCATACAACATATTGTGGTCGAACAACGCAACATCTGCATACATTACCATGCTGGCTGCAGGCACATACACGGTTACTGTAACGGATGCTAACGGATGTACAATTTCAGATACAGGAGTTGTTACCACTTCGCCGGGCAATTTCATTTACTACGCAAGTTCTCCACAGGTATTTTCTTGCGGAGATTCAGTGGCACTGTACGCATATTGTACTGATCCTACCGCAACTTACAGTTGGGCACCTGCGACATGGGTTACGAATCCAAATTCACAATTGACTTATGCTACACCTCCGGGAAGCATGACATTCTATTACACAATTACAAGTCAATGCGGATTTGCGTACGACAGCATTCAGGTGTATGCAGATACAGTAAATGGAAATATTGAGCAGATATGTTTTGTAACAACTGACACGTCTGTGAACAAGAACGTTGTTATCTGGGAGCG
>Ga0172372_10001637_pt1 | contig 34757 bp, 34 predicted proteins | sample LakKiv5m_2_FD_114544 | JGI IMG/M metagenome (GOLD analysis project Ga0172372, IMG submission 114544) | Freshwater microbial communities from Kabuno Bay, South-Kivu, Congo - kab_092012_9.5m | ecosystem: Environmental > Aquatic > Freshwater > Lake | place: Democratic Republic of the Congo... | reverse complement strand
GGAGGTTCGAATCCTCTCGGGGGCACCACCGTGGGTCGTATCGACTGGCGCGGTGGCTGAGGCGGGGAAACGGTTTCCTCAACCGCTACTCCACCCACTCCAGCAGGTCGCCCGGCTGGCACTCCAGGACCCGGCACATCGCCTCGAGCGTCGAGAACCGCACGGCCTTGGCGCGCCCGTTCTTGAGCACCGCGACATTGGCAGGAGTCAGGCCCACCGCCTCGGCGAACTCGCCCACGCCCATCTTGCGACGCGCCAGCTGCACGTCGATGCGCACGACGATCGGCATCAGATGACGCCGTCCAGCTCGGTGCGGAGCGTCAGGGCGCGCCGCAGCAGGGCCCGCATGACGACCATCAGCATTCCCACGACGGCACCGAGCACCACGGCCAGGAACAGGACGACGGGAGCGCCCGGGTCGTCGGCGTTCACGCCGACCGCGACGAACACCCCGACCAGCACGATCCACGCCGCGCCGATCGCCGCGATGATCGCGTCGACCCAGGGGAACGCCCGGTGGCTGAAGATGTCGTCGCGCGCCACGAGGCCCAGCAGGCGCCACGTGCACACCACCACGACCTGGACGCAGAGCAGCCAGAAGGCCGCGAGCGCGGTCAGTGGCCAGCGGAGCGAGGCCTGCTCGGGCGACTCCTCGGCCAGGTGGGCGAACTGGCCGGGGAAGGACAGCGTCTGCAGCATCACGAGCAGGAGGAAGAGGATCACGAGGGCGGTCCTGAGCGCCCAGATGACGGATCGTTCGAGTGTCATGGCTCGATCATCAATGGGAATCTATCGAAAGTCAATAGATCGAGCAGGGACGCTCGGGTGACCGAGCATCCGCCAGACTGGTGTCATGCGTATCCGCTCGTCCCTGGCCGTCGCCGCCGCCGTCGTCCTGGCCGCGACGCTCCTCGTGGCCTGCAGCTCGAAGCCGGACCGTCTCGACGAGAGCGACGAGCCCAGCTTCGCGCCCACGGGACCGTGCGAGGTCCAGCCCGAGAACGGCGACGTCGTGCACACCCTCACGGTCGACGGCCGCGAGCGGCAGTACCGGCTGTTCGTGCCCGAGGACCTGCCGACCGACACCCGCGTCCCCGTCGTCTACGTGCTCCACGGATCGGGCCAGCAGCCCGCCGACGCCGTCGCGTACTCGGCCTTCGACGACGCCGCGAAGGAGCATGGCTTCATCGTCGTCGCACCGCTCGGCCGTGAGGCCGGGCCCGCGTGGGACGTCGACAGCCCCCAGAGCCGTCGGGGCTCGGACCTCAGCTACATGTCGGCGCTGACCGATGCCGTGGTGCAGCGCCACTGCGGCGACCCGGAGCGCCAGTACGCGACGGGGCTGTCGGGCGGGTCGGCGATGGTGTTCGAGATGGCCTGCGCCGGGACCTTTCCCTTCGCGGCCTACGGAGGGGTCGCGTACATCACCTTCGAGGGCTGTGACGCGGCCCCGCCGACGAACTTCATCTACTTTCACGGGACCTTCGACGAGGCGGTTCCCTATGCGGGGGGCCGGACACCCATCGGTGTCGCGCCACCCGTGACCGAGGCGCTTCAGCAGTGGGTCACGCACGACGGGTGCGGAGAACCGACCGACTACGACGAGCCGGCCGCTGATATCCAGCAGTTCACCTGGACGTGCCCGGAGGCGTCGATCGAGGCGTTCGTCGTGCTGGGCGGTGGACACACCTGGCCGGGCGCGACGGGTGCCGGTGGCGTGGGTCCGACCACGACCTCGATCCAGGCGACGGCCGAGATGGTGCGCTTCTTCGGTCTCGCCGATGACGGCTGAGCGACGTAGGATCGATGACCTGCCATCGCGCGTCGTGACCGTAGGGAGTGGATCCTGTGCTGGTGTTCGTGACCGGGGCGTCCGGTGTCGTCGGCCGTGCGGCCGTCGGCGCCCTGCGCGACGCCGGGCACCAGGTGCGGGGGCTCGTGCGCTCGGTCGAGGCGGCGCGCACGATCGAGGCCGCCGGCGCTGAGCCGGTCGCGGCCGAGCTCTACGACACCGACGACCTCACCGCCGCGATGCGCGGTTGCGAGGCGGTCGCCAACCTCGCGACCAAGGTCCCGGTCGGGGCGGCAGCGCTGCGTCCTGGTTCGTTGCGCGAGATCGACCGTCTGCGCACGCGCGGGGCGCGCATCGTCGCGGAGTCCGCACGGCGGGCCGGCGTCGGCGTCGTGGTGCACCAGAGCCTGAGCTTCGTGTACGCGGACGCGGGGGAGACCTGGATCGACGAGGACTCGCTCGTCGACGTCTCGCGTGCCACCGAACCGGTCGTCGTGGCCGAGGACCACATGGCGGCGTTCACCGACGGCGGAGGTCGCGCGGTGTCGTTGCGTCTGGGACTCGTGACCGGTGCCGATCCCAACACGCGCTGGCAGGTGCGGCGGGCCGCGGCCGGTCGGTCGTTCGCGCTGGGGGACCCGCACTCGTGGATGCACGTCGTGCACCCCGACGACGTGGGCAGCGCCGTCGCGCACGCGCTGACGGCGCCGGCCGGCGTCTACAACGTCGGAGCCGACCCGGTGCGCCGTGGCGATTACGCCGCGGTCATCGCCTCGGTGGCCGGCGGCCCGGCCCCGCGGCCGCTACCGGGCTGGGTCGAACGTGTCGGGTCGGACAAGCTCGAGATCCTGACGCGCTCGCAGCGGGTCAGCTCGCAGCGGTTCACCGACGCCACCGGGTGGCTGCCGGCGCACCCCGTGCTCGAGGCATCCTGGCTGGCGCGCCCAGCGCGGGAGCGCAGCCGTGGCTGACGGCCACCACCCCGACGAGTCACGGACCGACGCGGCCCGCCGCGCTCGGCTGCGCCGCGCCGCCGAGCTGCTCGGCGACCTGACGCCGTCGGGAACGCGGGACGACACCGACGCGGGCTGGGGCGAGGGCTGGGGCGAGTCGCCGCGGTCGGGCGGCAACGACGACGACCTGCGTCGCAACGTGCCGCCCCACCACGGCTGAGCGCCTTCCGGCGGATCCGGCTCAGAGGTCCTTGCGGGCGGCGAGCGCGTCGCGGATCTCGCGGAGCAGCTCGATGTCCTCCGAGACACCCTCGGGCTCCGGCTCCTGGCCCTTGGCGCGCCGCTCGTTGATCTTCTTCATCGGCACGACGATCGCGAAGTACACGACGGCAGCCGTGAGGACGAACGTGATGATCGCGTTGATGAAGAAGCCGTAGGTGAACTGCTGGCCGTCGACCGTGAACGTGCCGCCGTCGACACCGCCACCGCCGATCAGGCCGATGAGCGGGTTGATGAACGAGGTCGTGAACGCCGTGACCAGCGCCGTGAACGCGGTGCCGATGACCACCGCGACCGCGAGGTCGACGATGTTGCCGCGCAGCAGGAAGTCCTTGAAACCCTGGATCATGTCGCACCCTTCGAGATGGTTGAGGTCGTGTGGACCAGGCCCTGGGAGGGACCCGATCCGTCAACCTACCCGTCCGTTGGTACCGGCACACCCCCTCCGGCGGCGGTCACGAGGGTGATGCCCGCGTCGAGTCCGCGGGCCGCCAGCGCGACGGCGTCGGCAGCGGGTGCGACGAGGCCCACGACGTCGCCCGAGCCGGGTCCTGGTCCTGAGGCGGCGCGGGTGCCGTCGTGCGGCAGTGACGCGACCACGGCGGCGCTCGTCACGACCTCCGGAGGGGCGTCGCCCTGCGGGTCCAGCGCGATCACGTCGACACGATCGCCCACACGCAGCCCGGTCAGGACCGAGGGGTCGGCGACGCGCACCGTCGCGAGCGAGGGATCGTCGACGCCGAAACCGTCGAGGTCGCGCGCGTCGACGACCCGACGATCGGTCACGACCTCGCCGGAGCGGACCGGACCGGCGAGGGGCAGGCCGATCGCCGCGGCGGTGTCGTCGAGCGCGCCGTCGGGCACGCCGGAGGCGTCCAGGTCGCGCACCTCGACGTGCTCGTCGGTCAGGACGGTCCCGGCGCTCAGGTCGGTCGTGACGACCACGACGCCACGGGTGCTGCGCTCGCTGCCCAGCGCGGCGACCAGGAACAGCATCGCCAGCCCGGCACACACGGCGGCGAGCAGGCGGCGATGGGTGAAGACGAGGCGGTCCAGGCGCTCCATGCCGGCAGGCTAGGGCGGACGCACGGTTCGTGGTGAGGCCTGTCCACAGGCCAGGCGATCAGCTCGCGCTGGTCGTGCTGCTCGCGGTCGTGCCGCTGCTCGTGGACGTGGAACCCGAGGAAGAGCCGGTGGACGAGCTCGTCGAGGAACCCGACGAGGGCGCCGATCCGGCGTCGCTCGCGGTGCTCGACCCGCGCGAGTCGGTGCGGTAGAAGCCCGAGCCCTTGAACACGACGCCGACCGCGTTGAACACCTTGCGGAGGCGGCCCTGGCAGGCCGGGCACACGGTGAGGGCGTCGTCGCTGAACGACTGCTGCACCTCGAGGGCTTCTCCGCACTCGGTGCACTGGTACTGGTAGGTGGGCACGGGGCTGACTCCGACTCCGATGACGACTCGTGGACGTGGCCGCTCAAGGGTACAGTTGCCGTCACTGTGAACGAGCCTCCGAGTACCGGTCCCGCATGACCGAGCTGTTGCTCCTCGGCGTCGCCGTGCTGCTGATGTTCGCCTGCGGGATCTTCGTGGCCGCCGAGTTCTCCTTCGTGACGGTCGACCGTGCGGCGGTCGAGCGCGCCGCCCAGGAGAACCGCCCCGGTGCCGGCGGCACCCTCAAGGCGCTGCGATCACTGTCGACCCAGCTCAGCGGCGCGCAGCTCGGCATCACGGTCACGAACCTCGCGATCGGTTACCTGGCCGAGCCGGCGATCGGGCGGCTCCTGCGCGGTCCGTTCGAGTCGCTGGGTCTCAGTGGCGGCGGCCTCGGTTTCGCGTCGTACTTCTCGGCGCTCGCGATCAGCACGTTCGCGACGATGCTGATCGGCGAGCTCATCCCCAAGAACATCGCGCTGGCGATCCCGATGGCCACGGCGCGGGCCACGCAGCTCCCGCAGCGCTGGTTCACGACCGTCATGGCCTGGCCCATCCGCTGGCTCAACGGCACCGCCAACGCGATCCTGCGGTCCTGGGGCGTCGAGCCGCAGGAGGAGCTGCGCTCGGCGCGCTCCCCGCTGGAGCTGCGGTCGCTCGTCCTCCGGTCTGCCCAGGAGGGCGCGATCGACGACGACACCGCGCGCCTCGTGGCCCGCAGCATCACGTTCGGCGACCGCACGGCGGCCGACGTCCGCACCCCACGTGTGCGGGTCACGTTCCTGGAGGGGCGCGAGACCGCGGCGGCGGTCATCGAGGCGGCCCGTGCGACGGGCCACTCCCGCTTCCCCGTCATCGGCAAGACGCCGGACGACATCGTCGGTGTCGTGCACGTCAAGCACGCGGTCTCGGTGCCCGTCGAGCGTCGCCGGTCGACCCGCATCGAGGACATCTGCGCCCCGGCGGCCACGGTGCCCGACAGCCTCGAGCTCGACCCCCTCCTGTCGTTCCTGCGCGACCAGGGCATGCAGATGGCGGTCGTGCTGGACGAGTACGGCGGCACCGACGGTGTGGTGACGCTGGAGGACCTGGTCGAGGAGATCGTGGGCGACATCGCCGACGAGCACGACCGCGTCGCCGCCTCGAGCCGCCACCGCACCGACGGCACGTGGTCGCTGTCGGGCCTGCTGCGACCCGACGAGGTGTTCGAGCAGACCGGCATCGCGCTGCCCGAGGGGGCCGACTACGAGACGATCGCGGGCCTCGTCGTGCAGCGCCTGGGTCGTCTGGCCCACCGCGGAGACGTCGTGACCGTCCTGGTCGACCCGACGCCCGAGGAGGAGGACGACGAGCCCGAGCAGCTGCCCGTCACGCTCGCCGTCGACCGGGTCGACGGTCGCCGGATCGACCGCGTCACGATGACGGCGGCGCCGCCGGCACCGCTGGGTGAGCCGCCGCGTGCCACGACCTCGCGCGCCGAGCTGCGCGCCGGGCTGCGGGCCGACGTCGTGACGGAGGGCGAGCGATGAACATCTGGCTCGGTCTCGCCCTCACCGCCACGCTGCTGGCGCTCAACGCGCTGTTCGTGGCGTCGGAGTTCGCCCTCATCTCGGCCCGCCGGACCCAGCTCGAGCCTGCCGCGGCCCAGGGGTCCCGCACGGCACGACTGGCGCTGCGGGCGATGGAGAACGTCTCGCTCATGATGGCCGCGGCCCAGCTCGGCATCACGATCTGCTCGCTGCTGCTCGGCGCCGTGAGCGAGCCGGTCATCGCCCACGCGATGGAGCCGGCGTTCGAGGCCGTCGGGCTGCCCGAGGTGCTGGTGCACCCCGTCGCGTTCGCGATCGCGCTGTCGCTCGTGGTGTACGCGCACGTCGTGATCGGGGAGATGGTGCCCAAGAACCTGGCGCTCGCCGCGCCGGACCGCGCGGCGCTGATCCTCGGCCCGTTCATGCTGGCGATCGTCGCGGTCCTCAAGCCGCTCGTGCTGGCGCTCAACGGTGTCGCCAACGTGACGCTGCGTGCCCTGCGGATCGAGCCCAAGGACGAGGTCGCCTCGACCTTCACGCACGACGAGGTCGCCGACCTGGTCGAGGAGTCACGACGGGAGGGGCTCCTGGACGACGACGAGTACGAGCTCGTGCAGGGAGCGCTCGACTTCCAGGGCGGCACGATCGACGAGGTCGTGCTGCCGACGGACGTGCTCGTGACGATCGACCGGCGTGCGACCGCCGCAGACGTCGAGGTGGCGTGCGCCGAGTCCGGGTTCTCCCGGTTCCCGGTGCGGGACGACAGCGGCGAGCTGACCGGTTACCTGCACCTCAAGGACGCGCTCGAGACCGACGAGGACGCCCGCGGACGTGCCATCGCCGACAAGTGGGTGCGCCCGCTCGTGACGGTCCCCGTCGGCGCCGGGCTCTTCGACGCGCTGCGGCTGATGCAGGCGCGAGGCTCGCACATGGCCCGGGGCGCGGACCCGGAGGGGCACGTCGTCGGCGTCGTGCTGCTCGAGGACGTCCTGGAGGAGCTCGTCGGCGAGATCCGCGACGTCGAGCGGTCCCGCTAGTCGCGGCGGCGCCCCCGCCACCCCCGGCCCGCACACATCCGGGGGCCGAGGTGCGGGAGCGCACACATCTGGGGGGCAGGGGGTGTCGGCGGGCGTGGTCAGTGCCGGTCCGGGCGGAACACCCCGCCGTCGGTCAGCACGAGGTCGACCGGCACGTCGTGGTCGTCGTGCGGCACCTCGGGCAGCAGCTCCTCGGCGAACACGACGGCGCACAGCAGCGGTCGGTCCGGTCGGCCGCGCAGACCGGCGAGTGCCCGGTCGTAGTACCCGGCGCCGCGGCCCAGGCGGTTGCCGTGGTGGTCGACGGCGAGCGCCGGCACGAGCACCAGGTCGACCTCGGTCAGTGCATCGCCGGGCAGCGGTGAGGTCGTGGGCTCGTCGACGCCGAGCGTCGAGCGGACGGTCGGCGCCTCCGGGTCGTGGACGACCCACGCCAGCCGGTGTCCGGGGCGGGTCACCGGCACCACGGCCTCCCGGCCCGACGCCAGCGCGTCCTGCAGGAGCTGCCCCGTCGGCGGTTCGTGGGGCATGGCGAGGTACGCCGCCAGGCGCGCGGCGCGGCTCAACGCACGGTCGGCCGCGGCGTGGGCCGCGATCGCCCGCTCCGCCTCGGACCGGGCCTCCGGCGTCCTGGCCCGGCGCGCCGCGAGGAGCGTGCGACGCAGGCCATCCTTCGTCGCAGAGGTGTGACCCACGTCCCGACGCTATCGTGTGCCTGTGGACGGACTCCTGGCGGCGCAGCGGAAGATGCAGGACGCGCGCGTCCCGCAGCAGGCGATCGACGTCTTCTCGCACTACTACGCCCAGCTGCAGGCGGGCGCGACCGGCATGATCGCCGAGGCCGACGTCGAGCCCCTCACGGGTATCGACCGGGCAGCCCACCTGGAGGTCTCGCCGGAGGACGCCCGCACGGCCGCCGACGCGACCGTCGTCATCAAGCTCAACGGCGGTCTCGGCACCTCGATGGGCATGGACCGCGCGAAGTCGCTCCTGCAGGTCCGACGCGGGCTGACGTTCCTCGACGTCATCGTGGGTCAGGTGCAGCACGTCCGACGTGCCCACGGTGTGCGCCTTCCGCTGATCTTCATGAACTCGTTCCGCACCCGCGACGACACCCGGACGGCGCTCGCGGCGCACCCCGGCGTGGAGGTCCCCGGGCTGCCGCTCGACTTCGAGCAGAACCTCGAGCCGCGGCTCCTCGCGACCGACCTCACCCCGGTGAGCTGGCCGGCCGATCCGGACCTCGAGTGGTGCCCGCCGGGCCACGGCGACCTGTACACCGCGCTGCAGACCTCGGGCATCCTCGACCGTCTGCTCGACGCCGGCTACCTCTACGCGACGGTGTCGAACTCCGACAACCTCGGCGCGGCGCCGGATCCGGAGATGATGGCGTGGTTCGCCGCCTCGGGAGCCCCGTACGCCGCCGAGGTGTGTCGCCGCACGCCTGCCGACGTCAAGGGCGGCTACCTCGTGGTGCGGCGCAGCGACGGGCGGCTCGTGCTGCGCGAGACCGCACAGACGCCCCCGGAGGACGCGGAGCTCGCCGCCGACCTGACCCGGCACCGGTACTTTCACACCAACAACCTCTGGTTCGACCTGCGCGTGCTCAAGAAGACGCTCGACGAGCGCCAGGGCATCTTGGGCCTGCCGCTCATCAAGAACCGCAAGACGGTCGACCCGACCGACGCCTCGACCCCGGAGGTCATCCAGATCGAGAGCGCGATGGGCGCGGCGGTCGAGGTCTTCGACGGGGCGACCGCGATCGAGGTCGACCGCTCGCGCTTCCTGCCGGTCAAGACCACGAACGACCTGCTGCTGCTGCGGTCGGACGTGTACGGCGTCGGCGACGACTTCCGCGTGCGGGCGACGGTCGAGCCGCCGCTGATCGACCTCGACAAGCGCTACTTCGCCACGATCGCCGACTTCGAGGCCCGCATCCCGCACGTGCCGTCGCTCGCCGGGGCGGACACCCTGACGGTGCGCGGCGACTGGAGCTTCGGCGCCGACGTGGTCGTCGCGGGCGACGTCGTGCTGGACGAGGCCACGCCGAATTCGGGCGACGCGCCCGGTCGGGCCGCCCGTGTCGCCGAGGGCACACGGTTAGGCTGACCCCCATGGTCTCCGGAGACAGCGACGACGCCGTGCCGGGACAGGACCCGTTGCCCGACGTGGACGTCGCGGCCGAGACCCCGCCGACGGAGACTGCGCAGGCGACTGACACCGCGGCGCCGGCTGCCGAGCCGGCCCCCGAGCCCGGACCCGAGCCCGCCCAGCCGCCCCGTTCGGGACCGCGCCCTCGTCCTCGCGCCGCGGGCATCCCCGACGGCGTGCTGACGGTCGAGGACCATCTCGAGAAGATCCTGCGCGGTCTCGGCCCCCTGGCCCCGTACGACCAGCCGCTCGTCGAGTCGCTCGGCCTGCCGCTGTTCGCCGACCACGTCAGCGCGATCGACCTGCCGCGCTTCGACCAGGCCCTCGTCGACGGATACGCCGTCGCCGCGGGCGACGCGACCTCGGCCACGGCCGACGCGCCGACCGTCATGCCGGTCGCGGGCGAGATCCGCGCCGGCGTGTCGCGCCCCTTCGCGATCAGCCGAGGCACCGCCGCCCGCATCACCGCGGGGTCGCCCATCCCGCGCGGCGCCGACTGCGTCGTGCCGACCGGCGACGTCGAGGTGTCCGGTTCCAAGATCTCCGTCGCCGTGGCGCCCGAGGTGGGCCAGGGGGTGCGACGCTCCGGGTCGGACGTCGTGGCCGGATCCACGGCGGTCGAGGCCGGGACCGTGCTCGGGGCCCGGGAGATCGGCCTGCTCGCCTCGCTCGGCGCGCACCGTGTGGCCCTGCGTCCTCGGCCCCGGGTCGTCGTGATCTCGATGGGCTCGGAGCTGCGGGAGCCCGGCGACCACGTCTCGCACGACTCGTCCTTCGACGGCAACAGCTACATGCTCGCGGCCGCGATCCGCGCGGCCGGCGCCATCGCGTTCCGGGTCGGCGCGGTCGGCGACGACCCGCAGGAGTTCCGTCGCGTGCTGAGCGAGCAGCTCGTGCGCGCCGACCTCGTCGTGACGACCGGCGGCATCTCGGAGGGACACCGCAACGCGATCCGTCAGACCCTGCGCGCGCTCGGCACGGTCGCCTTCCACGAGGTCGCGATCCATCCCGGCCGTCTGCAGGGCTTCGGTGCCGTCTTCGACGACGAGACGCCGATCATCACGCTGCCCTCGAACGGCGTGGCCGCCTACGTCGGCTTCGAGGTCTTCGTGCTCCCGGCGCTGCGCCGGCTCATGGGACGCACGCCCTACCGGCGCCCCATGGTGCACGCCGTCCTGGCCGCCGACATCGCCTCGCCGTCCGGACGTCGCCAGTACGTGCCGGCGACGTTCGAGGTGACGCACCGCGGTGCCAAGGTGACCCCGTTGCCCGACGGTGACGAGCTGCGGCTGTCACGGCTCGCGGAGGCCAACGCGCTGATCGTCGTGGGGGAGGACGAGACGGCCCTGAACCTCGGCGACACGGTGCGCACGCTCGTGCTCGACCGCCCGTTCTAGCGACACCCGCATGAGCTTTCCCTGGGACGTCGAGCTCGCGCACGGGCGCATCGGGGTCCGTGCGCTGCGCCGGTCGGACGCACCGCGCTGGGCCGAGCTGCGGCGTCAGAACGTGTCGTGGCTGAATCCCTGGGACGCCACGCTGCCGCCGGAGGGCGGACGTCAGTCGACGTCGTACCGGCAGATGGTGTCGGTGCTGCGGCGGCGCGCCCGCCGGGCCGAGGGCATGACGTTCGCCTCCACGTGGGACGGCGTCATGGTGGGGCAGGTCAGCGTCAGCTCGATCGTGTGGGGCTCGGCACGTTCGGCGAGCATCGGGTACTGGGTCTCGGCGGACCACGCCGGCCGCGGGATCACCCCGGCGGCGCTGGCCCTGGTGTGCGACCACCTCTTCGGCGCGGTGCGGCTGCACCGGGTCGACGTCGCGATCCGACCCGAGAACCACCCGAGCCTCGCCGTGGTGCGCCGGCTCGGGTTCACCGACGTCGGTCTCGCGCCCCGCTACCTGCACATCGCCGGGCAGTGGGCCGACCACCGGCTGTTCCAGCTGCTCGCCGACGACGTGCCGGGTCGGGTCCTGGACCGGCTGGTGGCCGGCGACGCGCAACCACATCCGTAACTTCTGTCACGACACACGTCGCGGCTCCCACGTTCGACGGGCTGCGGGACCTACCGTTCTGTACGTGATCGGAGGAGCCAGTGGCGTCATCTTCGCCGTCGTCGTCATCGTGTGGGTGGCGTACGTCGTGCCGCTGATGCTGCGCCGTTACGACGAGGCCTCGAAGACGTCCTCGCTGGGCTCGTTCACGTCTCTCAGCCGCGTCATCCCTCGGCCGGGACGCCGCGACGACGCTGACGTGGTGGAGGAGCCCGCCGAGCCCGCCGAGGTCCCCGCCTCTGTGCCGGCACCGGCTCGCACGCTCGACCGACCGGCTGCTCGCCTCGCGGCGCAGCGCCGCCGTCGCGTCCTCATCACGCTGCTCGTGACCCTCGTCGTCGTCGCGGGGCTCGGCCTCGCCGGGGTCGTCGCGCAGACCTGGACCGCGGCGCCGGCCGCGCTGCTCGTGGCGTGGCTCGTGGCCTGCCGCGTGCAGGTGCGCGGCGAGCTGGGACTCAGCACGCCGAAGGCTCCGAAGGTGCCGACGATCCGTGTGCCGAAGGCCGCCAGGGGCGGGTCCAAGGCGTCGTCCAAAGCCGCCGCCCGTCGGGGCGGCACCGCCGCCGACGAGGAGATCACCCTCGTCGTCAGCCACCAGTTCGAGGACGTCGATCCGAACCGCCCGCGGGTCATGGAGAAGGAGCCGCTGACGGTCGACGCGCTCGACGAGCAGCTCCAGATCGCGGTGCCGTCGGTGTCCACGACGGGTGAGGCTCTCTGGGACCCGCTGCCGGTCACGCTGCCGACCTACGTCACCAAGCCGCGGGTCGGCCGCACGGTCCGCACGATCGACTTCGCGCAGGCGGGCACCTGGTCGTCGGGTCACGTCGAGGCCGAGGGCGTCGCCCTGCCGGGCCGCTCCGGCGAGGCCGACGGTGCGCAGGACGGCCCGCACGAGGGCGACGACCACACCCGCCGGGCCGTGGGTCACTGACCCTGAGCGGGGTGCTAGGCTCGTACCCGGTTTCGACCATGGGGCATTGGCGCAGTTGGTAGCGCGCTTCGTTCGCATCGAAGAGGTCAGGAGTTCGAATCTCCTATGCTCCACCCAATCGGACGTACTAGAACCGCTGACATCGGTAGATGTTGGTTCGGGTACGAGGGCGGCGAACGGCTCAGCGAGCCGGATCGTCGCCCTTTCGTCTTCGCTGATCTCGATGCCGTTGGTCAGTGCTTGGTTGGCCAGGCGCTTGCCTTGGTCGTCGGTGCGGGCGTAGAGGGTGGCGCAGTCGACCAGCAGGCTGAGCGCGGTGCTCAGTTGCTTGCGTGATCCCTCGTGCTGGTCGTGCTCGGTCGCGAGCCTGCGGTCGATGTCCGCAAGGCCGGTGCGGATGCGGTCTTGGTGACGCTTGAGGGTCTCCAAGTCGATCGCGTCGGCGAAGTGCGCGGCGAGCAGCTTGTCGCTCTCGTTCTGGAGGCGCTGACGGTTCGCGGTCAGTTCGGCCAGTTCGTCAGAGCGGGAGGCGAGGCGTTCATCGAACGCGGCCTCGACCTGTGCCGCGAGCGCGGCGTAATCCTCTTCGGTGATCGCGATCTCGCGGTAGCAGTCAGCAACGAGTTGCTCGGCGATCCCAACCGGCACCGCGCGGCGGGTGCAGCTCTTCCGCTTCGAGGCTCGCCCGGAGCAGACGTAGTAGGCGTAGCGGACGCCCTGACGGTTGGCCGGGAAGTCCAGCTGCATCCGCGACCCGCACGACCCGCAGAACAGCGAGCCTTTCAGGTAGTGGTCGTGGGTGCGTCGCCGTTCGGAGGCTTTCTTGCGCGAGTCGAGCAACCGTTGCACCTGTTGCCAGGTCTCGACATCGACCAACGGCTCGTGCGTGCCGGTCTGTTCCGCGCCTTTGTAGCGGACGATCCCGATGTAGTACGGGTTGCGCAGCAGATCGAAGAACGTCGAGCGCCCAACCGGGCCCGAGGGTCGCTTCGGGGTCGGCACGCTGGTCAGCCCGCGCGCGGTCACGTCCGCGAGCAGATCAACGACGGTGCGTTCCCCGGCGGCGTACTGCTCGAACACCCACCGCACCAGCGGTGCGCGTTCGGCGTCGATCTCGACGGTGCGGTACTCGCGGCCCTGCTCATCACGCTTGCGGACGTTGAGGTAGCCGATCGGGGCGCGCATCGGGGTGCCGCCGGTCTCGAACTTCTGCGTCAACCCCTTGGTGACCTCAGTGGCGAGATTCTTGGAGTAGAACTCCGCGATGGACGACATGATGCCGTGCAGCAGCATCCCCGAGGGCGTCTCGTCGATGTTCTCCGTCGCCGATACCAACGTCACGCCCGCCTCGACCAGACGACGATGCATCTCCACATCATCGAGCCGGTTCCGGGCGAGGCGGTCGACCTTGTGCACGATGCAGTAGGTCACCTGATGGGTGGCGATGTACTCCAGCATCCGTTGCAGGTCGGGCCGGTCGGCGGAGCGTGCGGACTCCCCGGCGTCCACGAACTCGGCCACGATCCGGGCGCCGAGGTCTTCTGCCTTGCGAGCGTTCGCCTGACGTTGGGCGGGGATCGAGAATCCCTCGTCACGCCCGCCCTTGGACGCCTGCTCTTTGGTCGAGACCCGCTGATAGGTCACCGCCGTCAACAGCGGCGCGGTGCCGGTCTCCGTCATAGGCATCGTCAGAGTCATGGTCGTCTCCTTGCTCGTCCGCCGATGTGCAGGCGGGCGTCGAGTTCTCACTGGTGTGCTGGTCACCGATGCGACGCTGCTGCTCATCAAGCTCGTGAGCGTGGAGTTCATCCGCGATGTACAGAACCAGCGCGATCAGTCGCTTGTTGTCAGGCTTCGGGCGCAGCCGAGGTTCGGCTGAGATACGCCGACCCGTGCTCGTCACCCGGTAGTGCTTCATGTACTCCAGGTGCACGCTCGTTCCGCCGCCGCTGGATGCGTTCGTGTCGACGGGCGGCGATGAGGCGGGCGAGGCTGATGGGGCCGTAGATGAGGAACTTGAAGGTGTTGTAGATGCACAGCAGCACGATCAGGTGCAGCCAGCCGGGAGCGCCATTGTCGATGAGGGTGGTGCACCAGTAGGCGATGGCGAAGTAGACGACTGACAGCAGCATCGCTGGTGCGCCCCACTTGAGACCTCGCCGGGTGCGCAGCGCGTCGAGCAGGATGTTGGTAGGCATCCAGGTACGCAGGAACATGCGGATACGGATGCTGGTGTTCCAGATCAGTCGAAGCATGATCAAGTCCTCCCAAGCGGCGACGCCTTGATGGGATGGACTTGCCTGGGCGGTTCCCTGGCTCGTCATGCCGCCTCCACAGGGGTGACGGCCTAGTTGGTAATAAATCGCCTGCGCCTTGATCCTACCCGCTTCGGTCGGACTCGGGAAGAGCAGCCGGGGCGGGCCGTTGGGCGGTGTGCACCTGCCGCGTGGGAGGTGCGGCATGGAGCACGAGGGGCAGTTGGCGTTCGACTTCGAGGAGTTCGAGCGTGAGGAGGCCCGTGCCCGGCTGCACGAGTGGGCGGGCGCGCCGTTGCACTTCACCACGGACTACTACCCACCCGCGATGCTGGATGAGGCGTTCGCGCACTGGCGGTTCCTCAACGGTGACTTCGGTTCGTTCGGCCGCAGCCACATGTGGCATCGCAGCATCAGCGGCGGCACGGTGGAGTTCGGGGAGCACCGCGCCGAGTCGTTCACCGCCGATCTGCGTCCCGAGCCGGGCGCGGAGGGGCCGGGCGATCTGCTGACGATGGTGGTGTGCGAGCCGTGTGAGTGGCACTCGCCCGCCGGCAGCGAGAACGAGGCGGTCGAGGCGTGGCACGACCACGCCGTACCGGGGTGGCGCGAGCTGCCGGTGGTTCCGCGTCAGGTGCGGGTGCGCTCGGAAACGGGACTGACGAAGGTCGCGCTGCGGTGGATCGAACAGCGATACCCGGCGCACATGCAGGTGCCCGGCGCGCCGATCATCACCGAACGCGCACAGTACGGCACCCGGCATGTGGCCGGGTATTCGCCGTGGGGCGGCTACGACCTGTCGGCTACCGCCCTGGAGCGCCCGGCCCGCACGCAGCCGGGCCGCTCCATCCGGCGGGAAGCGGCCTGGTTCGAGTCGGCGCAGCCTGCGGCATCCGCGGCGCGGCGCGGGCGGGTGCTCGGGGACTGACCCCCACACAGGAGCGTGGGGCCGAACCGTGCTGGTTCGGCCCCACCGATGTGCGCGTAGACGTTCAGGTGATCTCGCCGGTGTCGGGGTCGAGGCTGGCGTAGAAGTCCTCCTCGGTCTGGCGGCGACGTTCGACGTCGGCGATGACGAAGGCTACGAAGTCTTCGTCGCGGTCGGTGATCGGGGTGTCCTCGATCGGTTCGGCGTCGTCCTCGCCGGGCCAGACGGTCTGGCGGGTGGGCCGGTCGCGGTCGAGGCGGGTGCCGCACGCGGCGACCCAATCGCGCAGCCGCTGCCGGGCGTCGGCGAAGTCCCGATGCCAGCCGATCGGTGCCGACCCGTTCTGCTGCGGGTCATACGCGCACAGCCAGTGCGTGTGCAACGCGCTCAGTTCCCAGTGCAGTTCCGGATGCCGGTGCCACATCGGAGGGATCACCGATGCGGGCAGGCCATAGGTGGCGCGAAGCCAGTTGACCCACTGGTTCAGCTCCAGCCACGCCGCCTCCGCGTCATCGGCGGTCAGCAGGTTCCAGTTGATCGGGCCGGGCGGCTCATCCAGCATCGGCCCGAGATCGCCGCGTGGGGGCATCGATGCCGGGTTGAGGTCGGGATCGGGCCTGTCCTCGGGCTCCTCGTCCGCCACGGGAGTGTGATCGTCGCTCATGGCTGGCTCCGTTCAGTGGCCCAGCGTCGCAGGCTCGCGTACCTGAGCGGACTGCTCAGGACGCTCGAACGCCTGGCTGCGCTCGGTGCCCATCGCTTCGCGGGCGGCACCACCGCGCGGCTCACGGTTGATGGCCAACCGGGTGGTCACCGGGTTCGGAGTGAGCGTGTCGGCCCGGAACTCCTCTCGTTCCTCGCCGGTGACGCGATCGGTGAACTTCTTGAACTGTCCGGTGGCGATGAAGTCGTCCCCCTTCTTGAACATCTCCATCGCTGCTTCGGCGGCCTTGTAGCGAATCGCGAGGTCGTGGTAAGTCCGGCCCGTGTTGGTGAACCTGCCGTCGTCCTCACGTCGCCAGTGGTCGACGCCGACACGCGCGTAGAACCTTGGCGTGCCGGTTTCCTCGCTGGTAGTCAGTCTCGGGTCGCCGGCGATGTGGCCGACCATGATGACGCCGCTCTTGATGCCCATCGCATTTCCTCCTGCCTGTTCACGCCCGCGTTCGTGCGGTCGTTCTGGCAGCTAGGTGCTCGGTCACAGCCTCCGTGGGCTCAGGTCGTGTGCCGTGCTGTCGGTGGGTACGACAGCCGCCGTCATTGCCGGGCTCCGTTGCGGGTCGGGACGCACGCCGAGCGCGGGCCGATGCGCCCGTACCGCCTCGACGGTGAGCGCCGGTTCACGCCCAGGCTCGGGTTCCGATTCGGGTCGGGAGTCGTGGTCGATGTCGTCTTGCATCGCGGCCAGTTGGGTCTCGATTCGGGCGAGGTCTTTCTCGGCGTCTGCGAGGGCCTCTGCGTGGCGGAAGGGTTGGCCGATGCGTTGCTCGGCGTCGTCGCGTTCTTTCTCGGCGCTGGTGAGGTCGTCGCGGGCTTGGTCGAGTAGCGAGGGGATGCCGGAGGCGCGGTTCTCGATGCGCTGGATGAGTCCGACGCCCCCGTCGAGGAAAGCCTGCCGGGTCATGACGAACCCGCTGCGCGGCACTCCGTCGAGTCTGACGGTCACCATAGGTTCGGCCCCGAGCGCCGGACTGGTTGAGACCGTGACGTCGAAGCCGCTGATCTTGCCGATGGCACCGTAGTCGCGGGAGGCGTAGCGGGGTGCCCATTTCAGATCGGAGTCATGCGCCCAGGCCGCGAGCGCGTGCGCGGCATCGGCACGTGAGGTGTAGGTGCGGCCACGTAGCTCGATGCGGAACTTCTCGCCGGAGGTATCGGTCACGCGCGGCAGCACCGATTCGAGGGCTTCAATGACGGAGGCAGCGCGACGTGCGTGATCGCTGGCGTGGTCGCGGGCATGGGCGAGCATCGACTCGTTTCGGTGGTAGGCACGCTCCAGGCGACGCAGCCGTTGCACTTCGGTGTGCACGGTGGAGTGCTCCAGCAGCAGAGGGTTGCCTGAACTGATCGCTTTGGCTTCTGCGGCAGAGAGTGCGGATGAGTCGATTTCTTCGATCTCGCGGGAGTCGAGGCTGCCGCGCATGAGTTGCGCGATGAACGTGGCTTTGCGTTCGACGCCTTGCCACATGTAGGAGTCGAACGATCGCTCGGTGACGAACCGGACGATGCCGACTTCGGGATTCTGGTTGCCTTGGCGCAGGATGCGGCCCTCGCGCTGGGCGATGTCGCTCGGTCGCCACGGGCAGTCCAGGTGGTAGAGGGCGACGGCTCTGGCTTGGACGTTGGTGCCGACGCCCATCTTCTCGGTCGATCCCATCAGCACCGCGATGTGCCCGGCGCGGGCGGCGGCGAACAACCTGGCCTTGTCCACGTCGGTCTTGGCTTCGTGCATGTATCGGATCGACTCGGCGGGCATCCCGCGCGCAATGAGTTGCGCCCGGAGTTCGTCGTAGGCGTTCCACCGGGTCGGGTTCGGGGTGCCGATGTCGGAGAACACCAACTGCAACGCGCCGCGCACGGGCGACTCCTGCCCGGTGATCGGGTCGAGGTAGGTGTTGTCTTTCGTCTGTTCCCAGACCCGGTGGATGCTGTCGGCGGCCAGATCGACCTTGGTCGGCCCGGAGGGGTCACGCGGCACGATCATGCGGATGTCGAGCGCGGCCTTGCGTCCATCGGTCGAGATGGTGAGCATGTTATCCTCGCTCGGCGACACCGCCCGCGCGGCGACCTTCTCCGCGCGGGTGCCGAGGGTCTCGATGAACTGTTCCAGCTCGACCGGGGGCTGGATCGCCACCGTTGCCGGGGCGCGCCTGCCGTCGTCGCGTTCGGCGAGGTCGGGAATCGGCAGTTGCAGGTCTTCGGCGGTCTTCACATCCGCGAAGATCGACCAGAGTTTCAGCATCTCCGGCACGTTCTGGAACTTCGCGAACCTCGTCTTCATACGGAACGTGTTGTTGCCGGTGGGGGCCATCTCCATCTGCGTGACGGTCTGCCCGAACGTCGCCGCCCACGCATCGAACGCCCCGACCCCGGCAGCCTCCAGCAAGTCAGGGCGCAGGTACTTCTGCATCACGAACGCCTCGGTCACCGAGTTCGAAATCGGCGTCGCCGTCGCGCCGGTGACGACCCGCTCACGGCCCTGGGAGCGCAGGTACTCGAGCTTCATGTGCAGGTCGCTGGCGCGGTTGGAACCCTCGATCGCGGCGTCGGAGATGTTGGAATCGGTGGCGAGGTTCTTGTACATGTGCATCTCGTCCACGACCACGTAGTCGATGCCGGTGTCCTCGAAACACACCCCGGCATCCCGATCTGTGTCGATGCGGGCCTTGACCTTGTTCTCCAGTTGCAGCAGCTTGCGCTGGATGCGCTTGACGCTCATCGCGTTCTCACCCGTCGCGGTGGCGAGCACTTCCCGCATCTCGTCCACCTGGGCTTGGATGTACGCCTGCTGAGTCTCGGCTCGCAGCGGAATCTTCTCGAACGCGCCCTGCGTCACCAGGACGCCATCCCACTCGTTCGCCGACGCCCGCGCGACGAACAAGCGGCGCTTGTCGGCGGTGAGGTCTTTGCTGGACGCGGCGAGCACTCTGGCTTGCGGATAGATTTGCAGCCATTCGCGGGAGAACTGTTCGAGCATGTGGTTCGGGATCACGAGCACGGGCTTGTCGATCAGCCCCATGCGGCGCATCTCCATGACGCCCATGATCATTTCCGCCGTTTTGCCCGCCCCGACCTCGTGGAACAACCCGGCAGAGGGTTCGGCGATCATGCGCGCGACGGCAGAGCGTTGGTGCGGGCGGGGCGTGAAGTTCTCCGCCAGACCCGGCAGGCTCAGGTACTCGCCCGCGTCGGTGTAATCCCTGAGCACGATGGAGTTGAACCGCCGGTTGTACTCGGTCACCAGGGTGTGGGCGCGTCCGGGGTCTTCGAACACCCACTCGGAGAACCGCTCTTGCAGGGCATCGGCTTTCTCCTGCGCGGCGGTGGTCTCCAGCGGGTTGAGCACGCGACGCTTCTTGCCGTCGACGTCCTCGATCTCGTCGTAGACGAGCAGGGTGCGCTGTTCCATGATCGCCTGGGCGATGTCCGGGGCGGGGCGGCGTTCGGTGCCCCATTCGCTGGTCGCCAGCAGCCCTTGACGGCCTCCGCGCACTTCCCACATGCCCGGCAGCGGGTTCTCCACCTTGACCTCGCGGGTGCGCAGCAGCTCGTTGAGGAATTGGGCGTGCACCTCGGCGCTGATCCACACCGCGCCCATGCGGGCGCTGATCTCTTGCACACCGAGCGATTCGGGTACGACCTCGGTCAGCGCGTCCACGTTGGCCTGGAACGCCGGGTCGTCTGCTGCGCGTGCGGTGGCCTGCTCCAGTTTCACGCGCACGTCGCCGGAGAGGTACGCGGGGGCGTGGATGAGTTCGTCGGTGACCGGATCGGTGAATACCAGCCCGGTCAGCGAGGCACGGGCCTCAGCCTCGTCCATGCCGAGCATGTCGGCGATCAGCGGCAAGTCGATGCCCCCGGTGCGGTCGAGGCTGACCGCGATCGCATCGGCCGGGGTGTCGACGCCTTGTGGTTCGGTTCGCGGGGAGACGACCCGGCGGGTCATGATCGCCGCCGGGGTCGCGGTCTGGTCGGTGTCGTCGAACTGCTCCAAGGCGAGCACGAGCGCCCCGAACGGGTCAGAGCGCAGCACCCGGATCGGGGTCGGCACCGTGCGGGCGTAGGTGTCTTCCCCGGCATCGTTGGTGCGTCCTGTGCGGCGCAGCGTGTAGCGGTTCAGCGGCCCGTACCTGCCGACGTACTTGCGGTAGTCGCGGTGCAGGCTCTCCCGCGCCCCGGTGATCTCGTCGGTGTCATCGACGGTCGCGGCCTCCAGCTCGAGCAGACGGTGCGCCGCATCGCGCAACCCCAGCAGGGCGCGCAGCTCCGCCCCAGCCGACTTCGGCACCTCCAGCGGTTCGACGGAACCAGCGACGACCGTGCCAAACCCGGTGTCGGTGGCGACGATGCTGCCATCCCACAACTGCGGCGGCGACGGCACGCGGGCAGCCTGTCGCGCCAGATGCTCCGCCGTAGGTGCGGAGAACGTCAGCCCGGTACGACGAGCGCTGAAGGCAACCTGATCGAGCACGTCAGCCAGGTCAGCTTCCAGCCGGTCGAGATTGCCGGCGACGGTGAGCGCCGTGCCGTACATGCCGTGCCCGATACCCAGAGTGCCGAGCACATACTCAGGGTGAGCGTCGAAGTAGGCGTTGATCTTGGCCCTCTGCCCGTCCAGGTTGATCGGAGTGACCGTCTCCCACAAGCCGTCATCGGCGGTCGGTTGCCTGTCCTCGCGGCGGCGCAGGATGAGCAGATCGGTCACCACGTCGGTGCCCGCCGTGCGCCGATGCGCCCCGGCGGGCAGCCTGACCGCGCCCACGAGGTCGGCAAGCATCGCCATCTCGCGCCGCGCGCCGGGGTTCTGCGCGTCCATCGTGTACTGCGACGTCAGGACGGCGACCATCCCGCCGGGCCGGGTGAGTCGCAAGCCCTTGAGGATGAAGTGGTTGTGCATCGACTGCCGGGTCGGGTTGTGTACCGGGTCGTGCAAGGTCACGTCGGAAAACGGCACGTTCCCGATCACCGCGTCGAACGACCCCTCGGGCAGTCGGGTGTCGGCGAACGACTCGCAGCGAACCTCGGCGTGCGGGTACAGGGCGCGGCTGATCGCCGCGGTCACCGGGTCGAGCTCCACCCCGGTCATGCGCGCCTGCTCGGGGGCCATACCGAGGAACGTGCCCAGCCCTGAGCCGGGTTCCAGAACCCTGCCGCCGTCGAAGCCGAGCGCGGTCATAGCACGCCACATCTGCCGCACGATCAACGGGTCGGTGTAGTGCGCGTTGATCGTCGTGCGCGCGGCGGCATCCCACTCGTCCGGGTTGAGCAGGCTCCGCAACTGCTCACGCTCCGTGCTCCAGTCCTGCTTGGACACGTCGAAGACATCGGGCACCGCGCCCCAGCTCGACCAGCGCGCAAGCGTCTGCTGCTCATCGGCGCTCGCCGGGCGTTCCTGCTCGGCGAGTAGCCGTGCGGTTTCGATGGCGGCGACGTTCGCGTGGAAGCGGGCTTTCGCGCCCGAGGGGGCCAGATCGTTGTGCGTGTCCGGCACGAACCGCAGTACCGGCGCGGCAGGCTCCGGGCCGGTGTCGTCAGCGGTGGGGGTTAGCGGACTTCGCGCAGGAAGCGGAGCGTCGCCGCTTCCGCCAGCAAGCTCTGGTGCTCTTCCAGATACCGCCTCGGGATCTCCGCCTCTACCAGGCCCTCCAAGAACCAGACCGGTACGGCCCAGTCCTTGGCCTTCTGCTCCAGGTCGACCGTCGAGGGCATCAGATCGGGGGCGTCCTGCATCCGCTCGGCCCACATGATCAGGTTCTCGTCGTTCGGGGAAGTCTCGTTCCACTCCTGACGGGCCTCGTCCAGCGGCAGACTCGGGTCGGTGACCCAGGCGAGTTGCTGCATCACGACCTCCTCCGCGATCCGTAGCGCCGTCATCCGGCGAGCCACGTCCTTGAGATAAGTCTCCCTCGAAGAGGGCGTCTTGGCCAGCAACAATGGGCGGTTCGTCTCGATCTGCCGTGTCAGGTCGGTGATCTGGCCCTGCGCCTCCAGGCCCAGTTGGGTGAAGAACCGGGTCGGGTTCTCGATCCTCGCGTATCGCTCCGGCGCGTGGGTCTGCCAGTGGCGCATCGCCTGCGCCCCGTACTTGTTCACGTTCTGCTCCCTCCACGCCGGGTGTGTTCTGGGCGGCTTCGTTGATCTGCTCGTCGGCGGTCTGCTCGGCCAGTCCCCACAGGTCGAACTCCAGCTGACCGGGCGGCGCTTTGCGGCTCCTGCGTCGGGCCATGAGCTATCACCTCCACCACGCTCGGGCCGTTGTCGTCGCTGCCCGTGGCCGAAGCGGTCGGTCGTAGGTCAGCGGTCGGTGAGATAGGTGCGGCTCAGGTGCCATCCGTGCCTCGTTCCAGCAGTGCCTCGATCTCCGCACGATCCGCTTTCAGCCGTTCCCCGTCGTCTCGCTTGGGCCAGGCCCGCAGGTCGGTGATGATCGGGGCCGCTGAGCGCAACAGCGTGACGGCCGTGCCGAACGGCAGGGTGCGGATGCGGTCAGGCGGCATGATCGGCACACGCCGGATCGAGCGCTGGTTCGAGCGCGTGCCGTGGTCGCCCAGAGTCACGCTGTCGGTGAACTCGTCGCGTTCCCCGATCAACGCCGAGAGGTCTTGCAGGTCGCGGCTGTTGGACGCGCCGCCGAGCACGATCTTGGTGATCGCCGCATCCCAGATCGCATTCGCCTGATTCTCGCTCCAACGGTCACGCGCCTGCGCGAGCGACTGGAGAACGGGCATCGTGGTGATCCCGGTGCCGCCGCCCTCAGCCATGAGCGTCGGCAGACTCGGGAGCGGGCTGAGGTTGGCGATCTCGTCCAGCGCGAGCAGCAGCGGCGGATCGAGTCGCGCACCCGGCGAGCGTGCCGCCACGCGCCTGGCCGCTTCCACGAGGTCTTCCACGAACGCTGCCACCAATGCGGCGGAAGCCCCGGCCCCGGCGCCGGTCGCGAGCAGGTAGAGCGTGCCGCGCGAAGCGATGAATCTCTCGGGGTCGAAGTCCTCGCCCTCGCCCGGCGAGACCGCATCGAGCACACGCGGATCGGCCAAAGCACTCAGTGAGAGGGAGACGCCTTGCCAGATGGAGTCGCGGGTACGCGGGTCGGCGTCGATCATCGCCTCCAGCGATTCGGCCCACCCGCCCGCCGCCAGTGGGCTGTTGGTGAGGATCGCCACCGCATCGGCGGCGGCGGTCGGGTCGAGCGTCCACCTGAACAACTCGGCAGGTGGACGGTGGTCGATTGCCGCCGCGTGCAGGAGCGCTTGCAGCGCAGAACGCGTCTTCCCTTCCCAGAACCCGCCGCCCTCGACGCCGCCGGAGCTCAGGCCGGTCGCGGAGGCGAGGCCGGTGGCGCGGATCATCGCCGTGAGCGGGTCTTCGCAGCCTCGGATGGGTGACCAGCGCAACCCGGCGGGGATGCCCTCGGCCAAATGCTGCGGGTCGAACACAGCGGTCGGGCCGATGCGCTGCCTCGCGCGCAGGGTCGCGGTGAGGTTGTCCGGACGAGTCGACGTCACGACGACACTGCCGGGAGCATCCAGAATCGCCGGGATCACGATGTGCAGGCCCTTGCCTGAGCGCGGTGGGCCAATCAGCAGAATCGAGTCCTCGACGCTGGCCCATACGTCATGCCCGTGGGAAGTGCCGAGCCGGTAGCCCACATCGGCAGGTGCCGGGCGTGCCAGCGAGGGGCGCAGGTTCGCAGCCCGACCCAGCAGCGCCTTGGTCGACGCGGCCCCGGCGACGTCGTGTCTCGTGGCGATTCCGGCGAGCCGGTGCGGGTCGGTCGCACTCTTGCGCGACTGGCGGCGCAGCAGCGCCCAGACCCAGGTGATCGCCGCTGCCAGCAGCGCGAGCAGAACGACCGCGACAATCCAGTACGCCACGACGTTCAGACCCTCGGCCTCCAGCACGGTCGCCGGGTCGCCGGGGTTGAACAGCACGCCGACCCCAGCCGCGGGGCCAGCCGCCGGCTGAGCAGTTCCGGTGAGGAACGCGGCCACCGACCCGGCCCCGCGCAGCAGCAGCGCGAGCGCGAACACCCCGATCAGGCCGATCATGGCGGCGTTGGTCAGCTCGTCACCGAATGAGCCGGTCTGCCTGCCCGGTGCGGGGGCGCTCATGACAGGCTCCGCACGACGAACGTGCCCGAGACCCGGCCCACGAGCACAACCTCGTCGCCAGCGTCGATGTGGTCGTGGGCCAGGTCGATGAGCGCACGGGCGGTGCCGGTCGAGGCGGCATCGGTGTGACGGATGATGCGGCACACCGCAATGTCCTCACCGGGCACAAAGCCCTCCCCGGTCACTTCCAGCAGCCGGGGAGCGTCAGCCGGTTCGGGTTCCGGCAGGTCAGGGGCTGGGGTGTTCTTCCGGGCGGTGGCGGTGATGATGTCGGTGAACGTCGAGCGATCGGCCTCGGTGACCTCGACCCGCGCCGGGATCATCCGCTCGGCGGTGACCTGATCGACAATCCGCGCGAACGAGCCGCGCCGCCACACCCCCTCGGCGACCGGCGGCGCGAGAGGCACACCGTCGACGGTGGCGCTCATCGTGCCGTCGTCGTGCACATCGAGACGGATCACCGGCATCGATACCGGCGCGGGAACAGGGGCATGGGCAGGTGCTTTTCTCATGCCGCCAGGTGCGCCCGCCGCCTCCGACGACGGTCAGAGCCTCGGCGCGGGCGGATCGTTCGCCCGGCGGTGACCGATGCCGAACTGTGCGGTCTGCGTGGCGCGGTTCTGCGTGCGCCGCGCCCAGTTCTCCGCCTCGACGAGTACCTGCCAGAAGTCCTCCGCGCGGCTCTCACCCTCGCGTTCGACGCCCCACACGGAGGTGCCGTCCGGGTGGCGCACTCGGCGTTCGGCTGTCCATGTCCATGATGTCGGCAGTCGTTCGTCGTCTGACCAGTCGGTGCCGGTGTACTGCTCTTCGATCGCAAACCGTGAGCGGGTGTCGTTCTCGGGGTAGAACACGAAGTGCCCGGCACCGAATGTCTCGGGATCTTCGTAGAAGAACCGCACGCTGCCGTCGTACTTCCGGGCAATCCGGTTCAGGCCGTCATCGAGCACCGTCATGGTCGCCGTGAGGCGTTCCCGGTCGGGTTCGCTCCGGTTCACCGTGTGCTCCCACCATGAGTCAGTATCTCTAGAGCCGCAACTTTCTGACCGAGGTTCATGCCTCGCAGGTGCGCTCCGCCCGCCGCCGCAACGGACTTACCGCTTGTCGAGAATTCTGACGAACCATCATGATTCCTGACACTTTTGCAGTATTCTTGATGCATGGTCATGATTCGTGAAGCTGCGGAGTGATGAAGCTCGCTGCGGTTCGGAGTGTCGGAACTGCCAGGGGCTGGCGGTCCGAGGAGGATGCTGACGACTTCGAGCAGGAGATCATCGACCAGTACGCTCTCGCGATGGCTGCCGCCGGGCACAGCGACGGCTACATCGCGCAGTCCAGAGCAGTCGTGTTCGAGTTCCGTCACCATCTCGACGTCCCGCTGTGGAAAGCAAGGCCCTCCGACGCGGACGCTTTTCTGGCCGGGCTACGTCGGGCTGGTTGGCGGTCACGATGCGGGCGAGCAAGGCTGGCGCGATCGCGCAGTTCTACGACTTTGCCATCGCCCGGTACCAGGGTGACATCAATGCGCTGACCGAGTGGGTGATCGAGCAGCCCGTCGACGAGTACAACCGGCAGTCGGGCTCGTCGCTGGGCAAGGTCCGTGTGCCTCCGTCCGATGCGGAGATCGATCGGCTCTTCGGTGGGTGGGCCGCCTCACTCCAGGACGAGCGGCGCTACCTGCCCGCTGCCAGGAACTACTTTGCTGCGTCGCTCTGGCGCAGGGTTGGGGTGCGCATCACGGAGAGCACGAAGCTCGACATCCGTGACTGGCGGCCCGATCTCGGGGCGCTGGGTAAGCTGCATGTCCGGTTCGGGAAAGGCTCGCGGGGACGAGGGTCGAAGCAGCGGCTTGTGCCTGCGATCAACGGGGCGGACAAGCTCATCGACTGGTGGCTCGGCGATGTGCGGCATCGGTTCGGCCCTGATTGGGATGACCCGGATGCCCCGATGATCCCGTCCGAGCGGTTCGATCACGAGCTCGGTCGTTCCTGGCGGGCCAGCGACGATGTGCTCCGGCGAGGCCTGGCCCGAGCGACTGAGCGGTTCCTGCCCGCCTGGGCCGACGGACGGATGACGCCGCATGTGCTCCGCCATTACTGCGCGTCATCATTGTATCTGGCGGGCATGGACTTGAAAGCCCTGCAAGAGCTGCTGGGGCACCAATGGCTGGCGACCACGACGCAGTACATCCACGTCCCGGGCGAGCACGTCGAGGACTCGTGGATGCAAGCCAACCAACGGCTGGAAGACCGATTCGAAGGGATGACCACGCGATGAAATGGAACCTGCGAGTCCAGGCCGCCGAGCGCGGCATCTGGAAGTCGGCGGAACTGCGGCGGATGCTCGCCGACGCCGGGCTAGAGATCAGCCAGGGCAAGATGTCCGGGCTGTGGACGGGCACGCCGACCACGATCCGGCTGGACGATCTCGACGTCATCTGCCATGTCCTCGCCTGCAAGCCAACTGATCTGCTGGTGCCCGAGCCCGAGAAAGTCCGAGCACGCAAGCCCGGCACCCGTCGGCGGGTAGAAGCGAATGGGAGCACGAATATGGTCGCGCCCCGGTTCGGCCCGAAGAACGATCGGCCGGCACCACCGCTATGAGTCCGGCACGCGGCCCGAACGGACCCTTGAGTCCGCCGCTGCCCTGCACCGCGTGCGGGGTGAAGCCGGCCGCGTGGCTCACACCCCGAATCGACTTCTGCTACGACTGCATCCCCGGCGGCCCGTTCACACCGCCGGCCTGTAGCAAGTGCGGATCGGCCGAGTATTACCGCCAAGGACTCTGGGCCCACTGTCACCCCGGCAGCCCCGGCTTCATAGGCTCCTGCCGCGATTGCCTCGCCTGGGGCGTCTACCGGCAACGCAACTGGCGGTGCTGGAAGTGCCGCTGGTGGTTCACGCACTACCCGCAGGGCGAGTGCGTCTCCTGCCACCGCGAGGTCACCATCGGTGAGCAGGGCTACTGCCGCCTCTGCCTGGAAACCGCCCGCTACCACCAGACGCCCGGTGAACCGCTCGACCTCGACGCGGCCCGCACGTACGGCCAGCAGCTCTTCCTCGCCTCGATGAACGACTCCCGTCAGCCCGCAGAACTCCACCTACCGATGGCGATGAGCATCCGCGAAGCGCTCAAGGTCATCAACACGCCGCCGCCGGTTCCCGCCAGCTACCAGCCGGTCCTGTTTCATATCGACCCCGACCCCGAACGCCTCCGTCAGCGCTCCAACGAGATCCGGCTGCGCGACATCACCAGCCGCACCGACCACTTCCTCTACGCCCGAGCCCGCGAGTACGCCTGGAGCAAGCGACAGACCAACCAGGTCAGGCGCACCCTGAAAGTCCTGCAGCTCGTGTTCCCCGGCGCGAATCTGCGCTTTCGCGCCTCTGACATCCTCGCGATGCGCAGCTACGACGACGGCAGCAACATCCGCTCCACCATCGAAGTCCTCGAGGACGCCGGGCTCCTCATCGACGATCGGGTGCCCTCGTTCACCAAGCTCTTCGAACGCAAGACCCATGCCCTGCCCGAGCCGATGCGATCCCAGCTCGAGCTCTGGCGCGACATCATGGTCGACGGCTCCAAGACCCCGCCGCGCCGTCAGCCCCGCGACACGATGACCGTCAAAGGCCAGATGTATGGCATCCTCCCCGCGATCACTCGCTGGGTCGACGACGGGCGCACCAGCCTCGCAGGGATCAGCACCGAAGACATCCTCGCCGCCCTCCCTGACGACCCCTCCCGTCGCCATACGATGCTGCTCGGCTTCCGCAGTCTGTTCACGATCCTGCGCGGCCGCAAGCAGGTCTTCACCGACCCGACGAATGCGATCCCGCTGCGCGGCCCGCGGCGCAACACACCGCTGCCAATGGAGCCCACGGTGATCCGCGACGCCCTGGTCAACCCCGACCCCGCAATCGCGTTGGCCGTCTCGCTCGTCGCCTTCCACGCCCTGACCACGCAGCAGGTCCAGCACATCCAACTCACCGACATCATCGACGGACGTCTGCGAATGCCCGACGTCCGCTTCATCCCGCTCGCGAAACCTGTCCGCGTCCGCCTGAGCGCGTGGCTCGACCACCGTGCCCAGCGCTGGCCGGAAACGAAGAACCCCTACCTGCTCGTCACCGTCCAGACCGCGCCCCGTCTCTCGCCGCCCGGCCGGAACTTCCCCTGGAAGAAGGCCGGAGTGACAGCCCAGGCCCTGCGCACCGACCGGATTCTCTATGAAGTCGAGCAGGCCGGCGGCGATGTCAGGCGCATCTGCGACCTCTTCGGCATCGGCATCGAGACCGCGCTGCGCTACTCCCACACCGCCACGGGACCGCAGAACATCACGGCCGACAGTGCGTAGCCGCCTCGGAAGATGAACCTTCGGCAAACACCACCCAGATGCGCCTCGCCGACTTGCCGCGTGCTTCGAGAAGCGTCAATATAGATACATGTCGAATCAAGAGGTCGAGTTGGTCATCGTCGGGTCCGGTCCCGCCGGGTACACCGCGGCGGTCTACGCTGCTCGTGCGGGGCTTGCCCCGGTCGTGATCGCCGGCTCGGTGACCGCGGGCGGGGCGTTGATGACGACGACCGAGGTGGAGAACTTCCCCGGCTTCGTCGATGGTGTGCAGGGTCCGGAGTTGATGGAGTCGATGCGGGCGCAGGCTGAACGGTTCAGCGCTCAGATCGTCTACGACGACGCGACCCGCCTCGACCTCGACGGCGACGTGAAGATCATCGAGACCGGTGCCGGGGCCACGTATCGGGCGCGGGCGGTGGCCCTGGCGATGGGCTCCGCGTACCGCAAGCTCGACCTCCCCGAGGAGGACCGCTTGTCCGGGCATGGGGTGTCCTGGTGCGCGACGTGCGACGGGTTCTTCTTCCGCGACCAGGAGATCGTCGTGGTCGGCGGCGGAGACTCCGCGATGGAGGAGGCCCTGTTTCTGACGCGGTTCGCGTCGAAGGTGACCGTCGTGCACCGCCGGGGCGAGTTCCGGGCGTCGAAGATCATGGCGCAGCGCGTGCTGGACGACCCGAAGATCGAGGTCGCCTGGAACAGCGAGGTCGCCGCGATCCTCGGCGACGAGCAGGTCACCGGGCTCACGCTGCGCGATAGCGTCACTGGGACCGAGCGGAGACTCGACGCGACGGGGGTGTTCGTCGCGGTCGGGCACGACCCGCGTTCAGAGCTCGTGACCGGCCAGGTCGACACCGATGCGGACGGGTACGTGCGGGTCGCGCACCCGTCGACGCGGACGAACCTGGCCGGGGTGTTCGCGGCCGGGGATCTCGTCGATCACACGTACCGGCAGGCGATCACCGCCGCGGGCACCGGCTGCGCGGCCGCGCAGGACGCCCAGCACTACCTGTCGAACCTTGCTCCCGCCACCGTTTCCGCACCTGTTCTGGAGGTTTCCGCATGAGCACCGTCACCCCCGTCACCGACGCCACGTTCCGGGCTGAAGTGCTCGACTCCGAGCTGCCCGTCGTGGTCGACATCTGGGCGACCTGGTGCGGCCCGTGCAAGGCGGTCGCCCCGATCCTGGACCAGCTCGCCGGGGAGTACGAGGGCCGGGTGAAGATCGTGAAGGTCGACGCCGATCAGAACCCCGAGACCGTGACCGCGGCCGGCGTGACCTCGATCCCGACCCTCGGGTTCTACCGGAACGGGGAACGGGTGGACGTGCTGATCGGCGCGCACCCGAAGCCCGTCTACGCGGGGAAGCTCGAGGAGTTGCTCGCATGACCGACGCCCTGACCCGCACCGCCCCGAAACGGCTCTCCACCCTCGACAAGTGGCTGCCGCTGTGGATCGGCCTCGCCATGATCGCGGGGCTCCTGCTCGGCCGCTTCGTGCCCGTGCTCTCCGACGCGCTATCCGCGATGGAGGTCGGCGGGATCTCGGTCCCGATCGGGCTGGGCCTGCTGGTGATGATGTACCCGGTGCTCGCGAAGGTCCGCTACGACAAGGTCGCCGCCGTCACCGGCGACAAGAAGCTCCTGGTCTCCTCGCTCGTACTGAACTGGCTCGTGGGACCTGCGGTGATGTTCGCCCTCGCCTGGATCTTCCTGCCGGACCTGCCCGAGTACCGCACCGGCCTGATCATCGTCGGGCTCGCCCGCTGTATCGCGATGGTCGTGATCTGGAACGACCTGGCCTGCGGTGACCGGGAGGCCACCGCGGTGCTGGTGGCGATCAACTCGGTCTTCCAGGTCGTGATGTTCTCGGTGCTGGGCTGGTTCTACCTGACTGTGCTGCCGGGCTGGCTGGGCCTGGACGCGCAGGGCCTGGAGGTCTCCGTCTGGCAGATCGCGCTGAACGTGCTCGTCTTCCTCGGCGTGCCGCTGGCGGCGGGGTTCGCGTCGCGTTGGATCGGCGAGAAGCGCAAGGGGCACTCCTGGTACGAGGAGAAGTTCCTCCCGAGGATCGGGCCGTGGGCGCTGTACGGGCTGCTGTTCACGATCGTGCTGCTGTTCGCATTGCAGGGCGAACAGGTCACCTCGCGCCCGATGGACGTCGCCAGGATCGCGCTGCCGCTGCTGGTCTACTTCGGCCTGATGTGGTTCGCGGGGCTGCTGCTCGGCAAGGGCCTCGGTCTCGGGTACGCACGGTCGACGACGCTGGCGTTCACCGCAGCGGGCAACAACTTCGAGCTCGCCATCGCGGTCGCGATCGGCACCTTCGGCGCGGCATCCGGCCAGGCCTTGGCCGGGGTCGTCGGCCCGCTCATCGAAGTGCCCGTGCTCGTGGGCCTGGTCTACGTCTCGCTCTGGGCCGCGAAGGCCTGGTTCCACACCGACCCCTACGCCACCGAATCGAGGACGTCATGACCGACACGACCGTCATCTCCGACGCCGACGCGTGCGCGCCGTCCACGGCGCACGCGATCGGCACCGAGGCCGCCACGACCGTGGCCGGGGCACTGAAAGCGCTCGCTGACCCGCTGCGGCTGCGGATGCTCTCGGCGATCGCGACCGACCCGCGCGGCGAGTCCTGCGTGTGCGACCTCGCCGACCTCGCCGAGGTGTCGCAGCCGACTGTTTCCCACCACCTGAAAGTGCTGAAGGAGACCGGGATGCTGCTGTCCGAGCGGCGCGGCACCTGGGTGTACTACCGCATCGCACCGGGCAAGCAGCGCGCCGTCGCGTCCCTCCTCGACGCGTTCGCTCCCGCCGCGGCCGTCACCGACGAACCCGAAGACACCGCAGCACGGGCCGCGGCCCTGCAGCAGATGGACGCCCGCGTGACCCGCCTCGCCGAGGAACTCGCGGACGAGCTGACCGGGCTGAACCGGGACCTCGTGATCGCGATCGTGCGCGAGTCCTACGCCGGCCTGGTGCGTTCGGCGAAGCTGACGGCGCACATGATCCCGCTGACCGAACGGTTCGCCCGGCAGCGCCTCGCCGACCTGACGCGGGACCGCTCGGCCGGGGTGCCGCAGGTGTTGTTCGTCTGCGTGCAGAACGCGGGCCGCTCCCAGCTCGCCGCCGCGATCGTCAACCAGCTCGCCAACGGCCGCGTGATCGCACGCTCCGCAGGATCCACCCCGGCGTCGGACGTGCACCCGCACGTGCGCTCGCTGCTCACCGAGATCGAGGGCGAGCAGGAGGCCGAGACGGCGTTCCCGAAGCCGCTCACCGATGACGCCGTGCGCGCGGCCGACGTGGTGATCATGATGGGCTGCGGCGACGTCTGCCCGATCATCCCCGGCGTCCGCTACGAGGACTGGGCCGTGGGCGACCCGGCTCTCGCTTCCCCGGACGGGGTCGACGCGATCCGCCACGATATCGAGGGCCGCGTCCGCGGCCTCCTTGCCACGCTCACCGACTGAACGAAAGCGAACAACAATGACTGACCAGAAGCCTTCCGTCCTCTTCGTCTGCGTCCACAACGCCGGGCGCTCCCAGATGGCCGCCGGCTGGCTCCGCGAGCTCGCAGGCGACCGCGTCGAGGTCCGCTCCGCCGGATCCATACCCGCCGACCAGATCAACTCCGTCGCCGTCGAGGCGATGCGCGAAGTCGGCATCGACATCACCGCCGAACAGCCGAAAGTGCTCACCACCGAAGCGGTGCAGGACTCCGACGTGGTGATCACCATGGGCTGCGGCGACGCGTGCCCGTTCTTCCCCGGCAAGCGCTACGAGGGCTGGAAGCTCGACGACCCGGCCGGACAGGGCATCGATGCCGTGCGCCCGATCCGGGACGAGATCAAAGGTCGCGTCGAAACGCTGCTGGCGGAACTGCTCGTTTGAGGGACTGCGAGGGACTGCGAGCACGGGAGGGGCAGCGGCCAATGGCCCTGCCTCTCCGCTGTGTTTCTGGGTTTCCTGGTCCCTGCGGCGAACACCGATGTGCCGTGAGGCGTGCGCCATCGATCGCGCTACAGCCCGTTCTTGCTCTACCGGGACGCGCCTCGCAGCGCTACTTCGATCTGCTCCTGCGTAGGCGCTCCGGCGAACCCGTTCCTCGTCGCATAGACGCGGCACGCGAGCGAGCGGACCGGTGCTGTCGGGAACAGGTCGACGCCGTCGACGAGGATCGTGGGCGAGCCTCCGAACCGGGTGCTTACCGCCTCGGCCTCGGTCCGGATCGTGACCAGCTCGACAGGCACGGCCCTGAATCCAAGAGCGTCCAGTGCTGCGCGCGCGTTGGCTTCGGCCACGTCCGTGTTCGGGCAACCGACAATGTGCAGCAGCTCGACCTTCATGCGGCATCCTCGAATCGCGCGTCGTTCGACGCCCGGTCCGGGCCTGGCGGGAGAAGGTTCAGGCAGACCAGGCCGACACCGGCGACGACGAAGACATCGGCGACGTTCCCGACGAACAGGTCGCCGTAGGCGAGGAAGTCCGTGACCTGCCCCTGTCCGAAGGAGGGCGGGTTCAGGAGCCGGTCGACGAGGTTGCCGACCGCGCCGCCGAGGACCAGGCCCAACGCGGCACCCCACCGCGCGCCACGCAGCCGCACAGCGAACACAACTACCGCGATGGCGGCGAGGAGGCCGACGAGGGTGAAGATCCAGGTGGACCCGGAGCCGAGCGAGAACGCGGCTCCGGGGTTGTAGACCAGGGACAGGCCGAACAGGTCGCCGACCAGCGGAACCCGCTCGCCAGAAGTCAACTGCGCCACAGCGAGGGCCTTCGACCCCTGATCGAGGGCCACGGCGAGCACGGCGACCGCGAGGGCGACGCCGAGTGCCCTCCGACCTTTCGGGGAGGGCGGGCTCGTCCCCTCGGCGACGACGGTGCCCTGCGCGGTCACGCGATCGACTTCCTGGTGCGCGCGGCGCGCAGCCCGTTGAGGATGACGATGACCTCGGCGATCTCGTGCACGAGCACCACCGCGGCCAGCCCCAGCACGCCGAACAGTGCCAGCGGGAGCAGGGCGGTGATGATCAGCAGGGACAGGATGATGTTCTGGTTGATGATGTGCCTGCCGCGGCGGGCGTGGTCGAACGCGCGCGGGAGGAGCCGCAGGTCGTGGCCGGTGAAGGCGACGTCGGCTGACTCGATCGCGGCGTCGGAGCCGGTCGCGCCCATCGCGATGCCGATGTCTGAGGCGGCGAGGGCGGGGGCGTCGTTGATGCCGTCGCCGATCATCGCGACCGAGCCGTGCCTGCCCAGTTCGCTGATGGCGGCGGCCTTGTCCTCGGGACGCAGCTCGGCGCGCACGTCGTCGATCCCGGCCTGCGCGGCCAGCGCCCGGGCGGTGCGGGCGTTGTCGCCGGTGAGCATGGTCATCCCGACGCCCTGGGCGGCGAGGGTGCGGACCACCTCGGGGACCTCGGGGCGCAGCTCATCGCGGACCCCGATCGCCGCGACCGGAGCCCCGTCGCGGTGCACGATCACGACGGTCATGCCCTGCTCCTCCAAGCCCGCGACCTGGTCCTTGAGCGTCCCGGCGTCCAGCCATCGAGGGCTGCCGACGGTGACCCGGGCCCCGTCGAGGGTGCCCTCGATGCCGTGCCCGGCCTGCTCGGTCACGTCCAGGGCGGCGGGGGCTCCGGGCGAGGCGGCGGTGATCGCGGCGGCCAGCGGGTGGGTGCTGTGCTGCTCCAGGGATGCCGCCCAGGCCAGGGCTTGCGCCTCGGTCACGCCGTCCGTGGTGAGGACGGCGGTGACGGCGGGCTCGTTGCGGGTGAGGGTGCCGGTCTTGTCGACGGCGACGTGGCGGATCACGCCGAACCGTTCGAACACGGCACCGGATTTGATGATCACGCCGAACTTGCTCGCCGAGCCGATCGCGGCGACGACGGTCAGCGGGACGGAGATCGCCAGCGCGCACGGCGACGCGGCGACGAGCACCACGAGGGCGCGGGTGATCCACAGCTCCGGGTCGCCCAGCAGCGAGCCGATGATCGCGACGAGAGCGGCGAGGATCAGCACGCCGGGCACGAGCGGCCGGGCGATGCGGTCGGCCAGGCGGGCACGGTCCCCCTTCTCGGCCTGCGCCTGCTCGACCAGCTCCACGATCGTGGTCAGCGAGTTGTCGGTTCCGGCAGCGGTCGCCTCGACCTCCAACGTTCCCGCGGTGTTGATCGCACCGGCCGAGACCGCATCGCCGGGATCGACCTCGACCGGGATCGACTC
>Ga0172372_10001634_pt1 | contig 34782 bp, 26 predicted proteins | sample LakKiv5m_2_FD_114544 | JGI IMG/M metagenome (GOLD analysis project Ga0172372, IMG submission 114544) | Freshwater microbial communities from Kabuno Bay, South-Kivu, Congo - kab_092012_9.5m | ecosystem: Environmental > Aquatic > Freshwater > Lake | place: Democratic Republic of the Congo... | reverse complement strand
GCCGAGATCCGGATCGCGAATGCCCCGGCTGCGTGCTCGCGCCATCCTTCATCCACCGGCAGGAAATCGCTGTGCACCCAACGAATGCGCCCGACCCAGGGGCAGCGGGCGAGCCACGCGGGCGGCCGCTCGCCAGCCCGGGCAAACAAGTAAACGGGCCCCGCGTCGCTCAAGGGAAGAAAGTGGGCGGTACCGGCCAACTCCAAGGCCGTCCTTCCCCCGGGATGAGAGGAGGCCCCAGGTCTTTGCTGCAGACCGAACACCGCGCCCGGCCAATCCGGGGCCTCCCCTTTGAGTGCGTAGGCCCCCGCGCCCACGCGCTGCAGCCAGCCCGAAGTCACGTAATAGTTGGCGAGTTTGCGCGATATCCCCCGGGCCTCCAGCCATTCAACGGTCAGAACCGCGCCCGCCGGCGCCGTCAGCAGGCGCTGGTTTAACTTCGTTTGTTTTTGTCCCGCAGAACGGGTCATTTCGTCCTAAGGATAAACCAGTGTTCTGATTTGGTTCAGATAAAGTCAGAAAAGGGATGTTTTGCTGGTCTTTAATGCAACTAAATAAACCAATATAGACTCGTGACGGGACGATCTATCCGATCCTGCCCTAGATCGCCTTACCCGGCCCCTCAGGCCAGGCAGGCTTTGAAGGCCTCGGTGAGCTTCGCCCGCTCGAGGTTCTTGCCGATGAACACGAGGGTGTTGGTGCGCGCCTCGCCCGGGCGCCATTCGCGGTCGAAGGTCGCGTCGAAGAGCATATGCACCCCCTGGAACACCAGCCGCTTCGGGGTGCCCTTCACCGCCAGCACGCCCTTCATGCGGTAAATGTCCCCGCCCTTCACCCGCAGCAACTCGCTGATCCAGTCGTTGAGGCGCTTGCCGTCGAGGTCGCCGGGCAGGCTGATGCCGACCGAGGTCACGGCCGCGTTGTGGGTGTGGGCCGCGTGGAAGTCCTGCTGCCAAGCCGGCTTCACGGTCGCGCCGTCGACGCGGATATGGAGCGGGTGGTGGCCGCAGGATTCGAAGACCAGGTGCAGCCCGGCCTCGCGCACCACCAGCGGGTAACGGCCGTCGCCGCCCTGCAACTGCAGCCGGTGCAGGGTGGCCCCCGGCTGCACGGGCTCGCCCTCGCGGACGCGGTTCTCCCAGTCCGCGAAGGCCAGGTCGGCCGCGCCCACCGCGGCGGCGGTCGCGGGATGGGCCGTCGCGGGCTCGCCGGCCGGCGGCACGGCGCTCACCGGCATAATCACGACGTCCAGCTCCTCCGCGTTGCCCGGATGGGCGTGGACGTGGCCCGGCTCGTGGGCGTGGTCGCAGTGGCCGATCTCCAGGGTGTGGGTGCCGGCGGGCAGGGGATAGGCGCCGGCCCATTCGAAGGGATGCTCGGCCTCTAGGAACCGCGGGTCCAGGTCCACCGCCCGCTGCAGGTTGAAGCCGCCCACGTCCAGAACGTGGTCCAAGTTCACGGCGCATTGGACGGTGCGGTGGACCCGCGCCACGGCATTGATGCGCCGCAGCCGGGCCTCGAGGGCCGTGAGCTCCTCCGGGGCCGCGAGGTCGGTCTTGTTCAGCAAAATCACGTCCGCGAAGCCTACCTGCTTCACCGACTCGTCATCCGCATCCAGGTGGCGGCCCGCGTGGCGCGCATCGACCACGGTGACGATCGCATCAAGCCGGAACGAGCGCTTCATCTCGTCGTCCGTGAAGAAGGTCTGGGCGACGGGCGCCGGGTTGGCGAGGCCGGTGGTCTCGATCAAGATGCCGTCGAGCTTGTCCTTGCGCTTGAGGAGCCGCCCGAGGATGCGGATGAGGTCGCCGCGCACGCTGCAGCAGATGCAGCCGTTGTTCATCTCGAACAGTTCCTCGTCGCTGCGGACCACTAGCTGGTGGTCGATGCCGATCTCCCCGAACTCGTTCTCGATCACGGCCAGCTTCCGCCCGTGGTGCTCCGTGAGGATGCGGTTGAGGAGGGTGGTCTTGCCGGCGCCGAGGAAGCCGGTGAGGACGGTGACGGGAATCATGAGGGCTGAAGGAGCGGGCAAGGCCCGGGGGATTCAACCGCAAAGGCGGTCAGCGTCCGGCGGGCGCGGGGAGCAGGCCGTGCCCTTCCAGCTCGTAGATGCCGTGGAGGTAGCCCTCCTCCCAGCGCGGCTTCACCGCGAGGCGCCCGGCGAGGAACACCGGGACGTCCTGCACCGGCGGCAGGCCCTCGCCGCGCATCCGCACCAGCATCCATTCGTTCACCTCGGGCACCGTGCCGTAGCAGCAGAGGTTGGGGCTGCTCAGGAGGAAGAACTCGACCGCCAGACCCTGTTCGAGCCGCAGGGGCAACAGGTAACCGGTCAGGACGACCTTGCGGCCATCGAAGCGGCGGATGGCCGGCGGCACCTGGGCGAGGACGTCGGGCGCCGGCGTGCCCGCGGGCACGGGCTGCGGCGGGGGGCGGAACTTGAAGCCGGCCAGCTGCGCGAAGGACAGGTGGCTGTAGCCGGAGACGGTCGGGACGCCGCGCGCAAGCGCCGCCAAGGGATCCCCGGCGGGCGGAGGGGCGGGTTCGGTCGCCCCGGCGCCCAGCGCGAGCGTCAGCAGGAGCGCGAGGCCGGGCCGCCACCGGCGGCGGGCGTCACTTGGCCGCCGCGGGGAAGGTGGCCTTGATGTCCTTGAAGCTGGAGCCGCGGATCTCAAGGGAGGGGACGACCACGGTGAAGGCCTCGGGACCCTTCAGCCAGTCCGCCTGGACCTCGAACTGGGAGGTGTTGCCGACCGTCTCGCCGGTGGCCGCGTTGGCGACGGCCTTGAGGCTCAGCGGCCGCGGCGCGCCCCCGACGGTGGCCACCGCCTCGAGGGCCGGCACGGGCAGGCGGACAAAGTTCTCCGCGTGGCCGTCCAGCACCCAGGCGGTGAGCTTGCCCGCGGGGCGGTCGCGGAGGAGTTCCACGTTGTAGGCGTGGGCGCCAAGCTCGATCAGGGTGCCGCCGTGGGGTGCCACGTGGCTGTGGCCGCCGGAGTGGGTGGGGGCCGGGTCCTTGCGGCCGCAGGCCGGGAGCAGGGCGAGCAGGAGCAGGGCGAAAAGCAGGCGGTGGGGGTTTTGCATCGGCGGGATTTAAGCGGGCCGCCGGGGAATTTCCAGCGCGCGGCTCCCTTTTCGCGGTTGGCGGGATTTAGCGCGCTTCCCCGAGGAGGGCGTTGAAGAGCAGCCGGAAGGTGCCCTGCGCCTGCGCGCGGAAGGTGATCTCCGGGGTGAAGACCAGCAGCCGGCCCTGGCCCACGGGGGCCTCGAACGCGACCACGCCGTCCTTGAGGTGCTGCTGGCCCCAGGCCCAGCCGGAGCGCAGCGGTGCCTCGGTCGCGAACCACGCCAGGCGGCGGATGCCCTGCGCCTCGGCCTCGGGCGTCAGCCGAAAAACCTGGTTTTCATCGAACATCACGTCCGCCTCCGCGGCCATCCCCGCGTTCGCGGGGGCGGCCGGGTCGAGATTCATCCGCAGGATGCTGCCGGGAATGTAGAACTTCTCCCGCGGGAGGGCCCGCTCGCCCTTCGCGCCGGCCGCACGCTCCACCAGGGCGTTGCGCACGGGCAGGCCGAGCTGCGAGGCCAGGTGGCCGCTGGTGCCCACGGTCACGATGGTCCCACCGGCCTCGAGGAAGGCGCGGAGCGGGGCCACCGACTTGGCGGAGGAGAAGCGTCCGATGCGGTCCCGATAGGGGGCCGGGACGTCCGCGGGCGCGGGTCCGCCGCCACTGTTGGAATCCCCATATGCCTCGCCCGTGCTAGCGACTGGGCCCGGCCGCGGCACGGCGCCCGAGGGGAAGACGATCACGTCGAAGCGTTGGCGGAGGTTCCCGGCGTCGATCTCCGGCGGGAAGACGAGTTCGAAGGGGAACTGGTGCTGCTCGAGGATCCAGCGGGTCCAGCCCGAGGGCATCGAGCCGCCGTAGCGGTCCCAGAGGCCGATCCGCAGCGGGCGTAGCGGGCGCGCCCCGGCCGGCGCCGCCGCGGGCTGCACCGGCACGCCGAGTTCCGCCGCGACGGGCGCGAGTGCGGCCGCCGCGCCGGCGGGCACGTGGAAATCGCCGCCCGGCGTGGCCGTGACCGCCACGCCGGCCCGCAGGAGCCGGTTGACCGCGGTGAAGCTGTCGTTGACCCGGCGGCTGAGGGTCCAGCCGGTGGCCGAGGAGGGCAGGGTGGGGGCGGGGGGACGCTGCAGCTGTCCGGCGGGCAGGGCGACGAAGGGGCCCTCGAAGCCTTCGAGGATCCGGTCGAAGGCGATGCCCATCTGGAAGGCGAGCGTCCAGCCGGCGGCGTCGTAGGGCGCGATCGGCGGGCCGCCCTCGTAGCGGAAATCGTTCGGGTGGTCCTGCGGCTCGAACAGGTCGAGCACGTGCGGCCGGAAGGCCTGCGCGGTCTTCACCACGTAGGAGCCGGCGGGATAGGCCTTGCCCGCTACGGCGAAGGGGGCGGTCGCGCGGTGGACGGTCACGCCGCCCTGGATCAGGGCGTTCACGAACTTCACGGCGGTGGGGAAGTCCGGCTGGTCGGCCGGCAGGATGTAGCCCCGCGGATCGCGCAGCTCGGGCCGCCGCACGACCTCGTCGTAGTACTTGGCCGGGAGCCGCGTGGCGGCCGGGGCCCGCGGGCCCTCGTTGGTCTCGGAATTGGCCGCGCCGGGCTGGTCGCGCGCGTGGGCCTCGCGGATCGCCTCGATCCGCCGCGGGTAGTGCGTCCAGTGGTCGCGGCTGCCGCGCTCGATCGCGTTACGGCCCATCCGCCACATCCCGAACAGGAGGGTGTCCCGGTTGCGCGCGGCGTGGTCGAGCACCGCGTAGTTGAGGCTCAGGGAGTACTGGATCGACTGGGCGAAGTGCCACCGTTGCGGGGTGATCGGGAACGGGTTCGCGCCGTTGGGCGTGAGGCGCGCCGGGATGAGCGGGATGTCCATCGGGTTGGGGTGGCCCGCGATCTCGGTGAGGATCCCGATCATATTGTGGAAGTAGGCCGTGGTGCGGAGGCCGCCGTTCCACCAGGTCGAGTACACGGAGCCGGTCAGGCGGGTGTAGCCGGGCTTGCCCTCCAGGTGGAGGCGGTGGGCCATCGCCGCGCCCACGCCATCGAGGGCGGTCACCAGCGCCGGGTCGTAGACGTGGTTGAACGGGTCGCGGTAGGGCGGGCCCGCGACGATGGTGCCGGTCGGGGAGGACTGGTGGTGGTTGTAGAGGATCTGCGGGATCCACTCGACGTACAGCTGGCGGTTGAGGTTGGCGGACTCCTTCATCGCCCCGAGGAAGAAGTCCCGGTTGTTGTCGTGGCCGATGTACTTCTGGTACAGGCGGGGCAGCCCGGCGTAGGAGCGCTTGGCCGGGACCGGGTTGCGCATATACCAGTTGCTCACGAGCTCTTGGCCATCGGGGTTGGCGTGCACCAGGAGGATCACGGTCTCGTCGAGGATCCGGCGCGTCTCCGCGTCCTGGCGGCTGGCGAGTTGCCAGGCGGTCTCGATGAGTTGGTGGGTGGCGACGGTCTCGGTGGCGTGGAGGCCGCCGTCGATCCAGACCACGGCCCGGCCCTCGGCGGCCAGGGCGCGGGCGGTCGCCTCGTCCGCGTCCTCGGCGCGGCCGAGGCGCCGGGAGATCTCGCGCAGGCGGTCGAGGCGGGCGAGGTTGGCGGGGGAGGAGCAGACGAGCATCCACTGGCGGCGGCCCTCCTCGGTGGGGCCGATATCGACGAGGCGCATCCGGTCGGACTCGCGGGCGAGTTTCTGGAAATAGGCCTCGGTTTGGGTGTAGGTGGCGAGGTGGTGGTCATCGCCGATGGCGAAGCCGAAGTGGGCCCGCGGGGAGGTGGGCTCCGCCCCGCGCAGCGCGGGCAGGGCGGCGCAAAGACCGAGCAGCAGGGGCAGCAGGAGCGCGAGGGGACCGGGGTGCATAGGGTGACGCGGGACGCTGGCGGGCCGGGGTGCGGAGGGCGAGCGAATGCGCTCGACCGCGGGCGGCGCGCGGGTTTTGTCGCCGGCGATGCCCCGCCGTCCCTCCCCGCCCCCGGCCCGCTGGCCGTTCTGGCTGATGGTGGCGGCGTGGTTCTGCGCCAATGGCCCCCAGGCGGCCGTCTACGCCACGGTGGCCTGGTTGGTCGAGGCGCGGTCCTTCTCCCACCAGCACGATCTGACCCGTTCCGTCGCCCACCTCCTCAAGGGGGAACGCGCCGCCGGGCGGGTGGCGCTGGTGCTGCAGCGGACCGCGACCACGGCCGCGCCGGAGACTTCCCCGGTGCCGGCCGAGGCCGTGCTGCGCGGGATCGTGCTTGGGCTGGAGGTCGTGCCGGGTCTGGCGGTGCCGGTTGCCCCCGCCCGGCGGCTCGCCCTAGCGGAGCTGCGGTTGCCGCCCTCGTGGCGGGCCGCCCCGCCCCTCGGACCGCCGCGCCGCGGCTGAGGAGCGTGTGTCCCCCGGCGGGGAGGTCCGCGGGTCCGGAGCCAGCCACGGCCCGGAGCCGGCCCGCGCCTTGCCGGATTCCCTTTTCATTCTCCGACCGGGCGGCGGCCCTCGCCGCGCCCGGGGCCGTGGCATCCCCCAGTATGCCTTCATTGCCTTGCTGCTCCCTGCGGGCGGCTTCCCTCTGCCTGTTGCTCACCGGCGGCGCCACGGCGCCGCGCGCCCAGACTCCATCCGCCGCGACGCCTCCGACCGTCCTGGATCCCTTCTACGTGGCCGGCCGGGCCACCGACCTGACCGGGATCGCCGGCTCCGCCAGCCAAGGACTGGTCGGGGCCGCCGAACTCGCGGCGCGGCCCTTCCTCCGCCGCGGTGAACTCCTCGAGGTCATCCCCGGGGTCGTGATCACCCAGCACTCCGGCGGCGGGAAGGCCAACCAGTACTTCCTCCGCGGCTTCAACCTCGATCACGGCACCGACTTCGCCCTCGGGGTCGACGGCGTCCCGGTCAACCTGCGCACCCACGCGCACGGTCAGGGTTACGCTGACCTCAACTTCCTCATCCCGGAACTCGTCCGGGAGGTCGATTACCGCAAGGGACCCTACGATCCCGCGGCGGGCGACTTCTCCGGGGCGGGTTCCGCGGACTTCCGCCTCTGGGACGCCCTGCCGCGGCCGTTCCTGACGCTCGCGGCCGGCTCCCACGGGTACGCGCGCCTGGCCGCGGGGGCATCCTCTGTCCCCAGGGCCGGCGCGGGGACGACCACCGCCGCGCTCGAGACCACGCGCGACGACGGACCGTGGACCCTGCCGGACCGGCTCCGCCGCCACAACGCGTTCCTCCGCCACACTTGGCGGGCCGGCGCGGGGGAGCTCCGCCTCAGCGCCCTGCTCAATCGCGCCACCTGGCAGGCCACCGACCAGATCCCGGCGCGGGCCGTGACCGCGGGTCAACTGGACCGCCTGGGTCACGTCGACCCCACCAATGGGGGCAGCACTGACCGGGCCAGCGTGGCCTTCACCGGGCGTTGGTCCGACGGCGCCGCGACCACCCGGGCCGCGGCCTATCTGGTTCATTACCGGCTCAACCTGTTCTCCAACTTCACCTACTTCCTCGAGGATCCGGTGGACGGGGACCAGTTTAACCAGCGCGATCGCCGGTTCCTTGCCGGAGCGGACGTGGGCCGCAGCGGGGGCGACGCCGCGACCGGCGCGTGGGAGTACGGCCTGCAGGCCCGCGCCGACCACCTGCCGCAGGTTGGCCTCCACCGCACCGCCGCGCGCCAACGGCTGGACACCGTGCGCGAGGACGAGGTCACGCAGGCCAGCCTCGGGTTTCATTTCCGGCACCAGCGCCGCTGGTCGCCCGTCGTCCGCACCGAGCTGGGCGGGCGGGTCGATGGCTTTCACTTCGACGTGGCGAGCGACGACCCGCGCAACTCGGGCCGGGCGCACGCCGCGCTGGTGAGTCCCAAAGCGGGGCTCGTCCTCGGTCCGTGGGCGGGGACCGAGTTCTACCTGAACGCCGGCACCGGCTTCCACAGCAATGATGCCCGTGGGGTGACCGCGCGGGTGGATCCCGCGGACGGCCGCACCGCCTTGGAGCCGGCCTTGCCGTTGGTGCGTTCGCGGGGCGCCGAGGTCGGCGTGCGGCGCACCACTGCCGGCGGGCTGGTGAGTTCGCTCGCCGTCTGGGGCCTGGCCCTGGAATCGGAGCTGGTCTACGTGGGCGATGCGGGCGGGACGGAGCCGGCGGGCGCGACGCGGCGGTTCGGCCTTGAGTGGGCGAACTTCTGGCGTCCGCGGCCCTGGCTCGCCCTCGATGCGGATCTGGCGCTGACCCAAGCCCGTTTCCGGGAGGAATCGGCGGGCGGCCGCCGGATCCCCAACAGCATCGGAAGGGTGCTCACCGCGGGCGTGGCCTTCGGGCGTGAGACCGGCGCGTTCGGGGCGGTCCGCTTGCGGCACTTCGGCCCGCAGCCGCTGCGGGAGGATGATTCCCTGCGCGCTCCGGCCTCCACGACCTGGAATGTCCGGGCGGGGTGGCGCGCGCGGGACTGGGAGATCGCGCTCGAGGTGCTCAACGCCACGGATCGCGCGAATCTGGACATCGCCTACGCCTACGCCTCGCGGCTCCCGGGTGAGGCGGCCGAGGGCGAGGATGGCCTGCACTTCCACCCGGCCGAGCCCCGCCTGTTCCGCCTCGCGCTCACCCGCCGGTTCTGAGCCGGGTTTGCCGCCAACCGCGATTCGGGTTTGAATCCAAGCGTCCGGGGCGGTGAGGTGATTCCAATGGTCACCCCGCCCCGGACCCTTGCCGCGTTGCTGCCGTGGTTCGCGCTCCCGGCCGCCGGCGCCGTCCCCGCCGCCCCCGACCCGCACGCCCACGCGCGCGGCCTCATCGCGACGCATTGCGTGACCTGCCATAACCGGGACCTCGTCGGCGGGCCGGCCCCCAACCTGCTGGACCCAATCGCGCGCCACGGCGGCAACGACGAGGCCCTGCGCCGCGCGATCCGCGAAGGGTTCCCCGCCACCGGGATGCCGGCCTTCGGTGATATCCTGGGCGAGGCGGACACCGCGGCCGTCCTGCGCTTCATCCGCCACGCGCAGCGCGAGTACGCCGCGGGGCGCATCACCCACCCGGAGCCGCCCGCGCAGGCTCCGGTGCCCACCCGGCTGCACGGCGCGCGGCTCGAGACCGTCGTCAGCGGCCTGGGCACCCCGTGGGGCCTCGAACTGCTGCCGGACGGCGGGATGCTCATCTCCGAACGCGAGGGGCGGCTCCTGCTCGTCCCCGCGGCCGGCGGCCCCCCGGTCCCGGTGACGGGCACGCCCGCGACGCAGGTGCGCCAGGATGGCGGTTACCTCGACGTGACCCTGCACCCGCGGTTCGCCGCGAACGGCTGGGTCTACCTGGCCTACACGGAAGTCGGGCCCCGCGCGGGCACCTCCGGCACCGTGGTGGTCCGCGGCCGGATCGCGGGCGGCCGCTGGACCGACCAGGAACTCCTCTTCCGGGGGCCGGACGAGACCTACGTCGAGGACACCTCGCACTACGGCTGCCGTTTCCTCTGGGACCCGGCCGGCCACCTGTTCTTCACGCTGGGCGATCGCGGCGTGCCCGCGGCGGCCCAGGACCTCGGCAGCCCCCTCGGCAAGATCCTCCGCCTCCGCGACGACGGTGGCATCCCCGCGGACAATCCCTTCGCGGCCCGCCCCGGCGCGTGGCCCTCCGTCTGGAGTTACGGGCACCGCCACGTGCAGGGCCTCGAGTATCATCCCGCGACCGGCCAGTTGTGGGCCACCGAGCACGGGCCCCGCGGCGGCGATGAGCTCAACCGGATCGATGCGGCCGCCAATTACGGCTGGCCGGTGACCTCCGCGGGCCTCGACCGCAACCTGCGCTTCACCGCCGGCGAGCCCGGGATGCGGCCGCCGCTCCGCCACTGGACGCCCTCCGTGGCCCCGGGCGCGATCGCCTTCGGCCCCGGTGGGGCCTTCCCCCGCTGGCGGAACCACCTCTTCATCGGCTGTCTCGGCGGCGAACAGTTGCGGCGCCTCGAATTGGACGGGGAGGTCGTGCGGGACGAGGAGATCGTCTTCCAAGGTCACGGCCGGGTTCGTGATGTCCGGTTTGCACCCGACGGCACCCTGCTTCTGGTCCTCAACCAGCCCGGCCGCATCGCCCGCCTGGTGCCCGATCCGAGCGTTCCCCTCGCCAACCCCGCTACCGTTTCCACCCGATGAACCTGACCCGCCTGCTGCCCGTCCTCGCCCTCGGCCTGCTGCCCGGCGCCCCCGCGCGCGCCGTTTCCCCCGCCATCGTCTCGGAAGGTTTCATCTACGAGACCGCCCCGTTCCCGCAGTGCCACGCCTCGACCATCGAGCAGACCACGGGCGGGGAGCTCGTGGCCGCGTGGTTCGGCGGCACCCGCGAGAAGCATCCGGACGTGGGCATTTGGGTCGCCCGCCTCGAGGGAGGCGCGTGGACCGTGCCCGTGGAGGTGGCGAACGGCGTCCAGTACCGGCGCCCGGATGGCTCCGTCAGCCGCCACCCGACGTGGAACCCCGTGCTCTTCCAGCCGCGCGGCGGGCCGCTGCTGTTGTTCTACAAGGCCGGTCCGACGCCGGAGACCTGGTGGGGGATGCTGACCCAATCGAGCGATGGGGGCCGCACGTGGTCGCCCCCGCGGCGGTTGCCCGAGGGGATTTTGGGGCCGGTGAAGAACCGGCCGGTGCAGTTGGCCAACGGGGACATCCTCTGCCCCGTGAGCGACGAGACCCCGGAGAAGCCCAGCAAATGGTCGGTGCACTTCGAGCGCACGCGGGACCTTGGCCTGACGTGGGAGCGGATCGGGCCGGTGAACGACGGCGTCGCGATTCAGGCGATCCAGCCGAGCTTCCTGTTGCTGGGCGGGGAACGGTTGCTGGCGATCGGTCGCTCGCGGCAGAACAAGATCTTCGAGGTCGCCTCGTCCGACGGTGGCCGCACCTGGGGGCCCTTGAGCCTCGGCACGTTGCCGAACCCCAATTCCGGCACCGACGCGCTGACCTTAGCCGATGGGCGGCACCTGATCGTCTACAACCACATCCCGGGCCAGCCGGGCCAGTGGGGCGGCAAGCGCACGCCGCTGAACGTGGCGGTTTCCGCGGATGGCCGGAAGTGGCAGGCCGCGGAGGTGCTGGAGAACGAGCCGGGCGAGTACAGTTACCCGGCGGTCATCCAGGCCCGGGACGGCCGGGTGCACATCACCTACACCTGGAAGCGCCAGCGCGTGAAGCACGTGGTCCTGGACCCGCGCCGGCTGGAGCCCCGCGACTTCGTCGAGGGCCAATGGCCGAAGTGAGCGCGTCCCCCTGGTCGCGCCGTTTCCGCCGCGGCCTCCTCGCGCTTTTCGCGCTGGCCGCCGCGTTGCCGGCAGCGGAGCCCGCGTTTCCGTATGCGGAGGCGACCATCGAGGACCTGCAGGCCCGGATGGCCGCGGGCCGTCTCACTAGCCGCGACCTCACCGCCGCCTACCTAGGGCGCATCGCTGCGGTGGATCAGGCCGGACCCCGGCTGCGCGCGGTCATCGAGGTCAACCCCGACGCGCTCCGGCAGGCGGAGGCGCTCGACGCCGAACGCCGCGCCGGTCGCGTGCGCGGGCCGCTCCACGGGATCCCGGTGCTGCTCAAGGACAACATCGCCACCGCCGACGCGATGGAGACGACGGCGGGTTCCCTCGCGCTGGTCGGGCTGAAGCCGCCGCGCGACGCCCCGCTGGTGGCGCGGTTGCGCGAGGCCGGGGCCGTCCTGCTCGGCAAGACGAACCTGAGCGAGTGGGCCAACTTCCGCGGCCAGCGCTCCGTCAGCGGCTGGAGCGCGCGAGGCGGCCAGACCCTTAATCCCTACGCGCTCGACCGCTCGCCGTCCGGTTCCAGCTCGGGCTCGGCGGTCGCCGTGGCGGCCAACCTCTGCGTCGCGGCCATCGGCACCGAGACCAGCGGCTCCATCATTTCCCCGTCGGCCGCGTGCGGCATCGTCGGGCTGAAACCGACCGTGGGCCTCGTCAGCCGCGGCGGCGTGATCCCGATCGCGGAGAGTTTCGACACCGCCGGCCCGATGACGCGCACGGTCCGGGATGCGGCCCTGGTGCTGGCGGCGCTTGCGGGTACGGATGCGGGGGATCCGGCGACCGCGGCCGCGCCCCCGGGGATGGAGCGGGCCCTGGCGGCGCCGTGGTCCGGGGGCGCGCTGCGCGGGGCGCGGATCGGCTGGGTCGCCCGGCAGCGGTTCCAGCCGGACCTGGGGGACGTGGCGGAGCGCGCCCTCGCGAGCCTGCGCGCGGCCGGCGCGGAGGTGGTGGAGGTGGGAGAATTTCCCGGGCTGCAGGGAGCCGATCGCCCGCAGCGGGAGGTGATGTATTTCGAGCTGAAGGCGGGCTTGAACGCCTATTTCGCCACCCTGGGCCCGGATTCGCGAATCCGGACCCTGGCGGACGTGATTGCCTTCAACGATGCGAATTGGGCCCGGCAGCAGCCGCTGTTCGGGCAGCAGCACTTCGTGATCGCGGAGGCCAAGGGGCCGCTCACCGATCCGGCGTACCGCGAGGCGCTGGCGGCGTGCCGGCGCATCGCGCGCACGGAGGGCATCGACCGCCTGATGGACACCCACCGCCTCGACGCGCTGGTGACCCTGGCCGGCCCGCCCGCGCGGCTGATCGCGCCTCCGCCCGGGGGAGATCCCGTGTTCGGCGGTGCGGGCCCGACGGGCGGGGGTCCGGGCGGCGTGGTGCCCGCCGCGATGGCGGGTTACCCGAGCGTGACCGTGCCCGCGGGGGAACGCGCCGGGCTGCCGGTGGGGCTCCTGTTCTACGGCCGCGCGTGGACCGAGGCGCGGCTGCTGGCGCTGGCGGCGGATTTCGAGGGCCGCACGCGTCACCGGCGCGAGCCCGGTTTCCGCCCGACGGCCACGCCGGAGTGACGGGGCCGCCGGCGGGTTTCGCGTCCGCCCGGGCGGGCTCAGCGGGCGGGCCCCGCGCAGCGGGCGAGGCGGGCGGCGAAGTCACGCAGGAATTCCTCCCGCCACCGGCTCACGGTCCGCGCCCCGTGATGGACGCCCTCGGCCTCCGGCAGGGCGGGGTCATCAGTCCACCAGTGCGGGTGACGCGGCGAGGGTTCCCCCGCCCGCTCCGGCGGCGGCGCCACGGCCGTGATCTCCCCGCTCCGGCCGTCGAGTCCGGGCACGTTGCTCCGCACCTCGTAGCGAAACAGGACGGGGTCGCGCGGACAGAAGCGGAACCGGAGGTTGCCGGCCCCGTCCGCGTGGCCCTCGAGGACCTGATTCGTGATCCGCAGCTGGCCGGTCGGTCGGTCGGGGGCGTCCGGTCCCAGCGGCAGCACCAGCTCGACGATGCTGAAGAGTTCCACGCGGTCCGCGGCCGTGGTGAGCCGAGCGAAGCGGGCCGTGGGCCGCTCCCACGCGCGAACGAACCGGCCACCCCAGCCCGGTGTACCGGGATCGTCCGGGCGACCGTGCAGGAGCCAGTTCACGGACGGGGTATCGCCCATTTTAAGCACGCCGCCGAGGTGCTGGGCGAAGTAGCTCCCGAGCGCGCCTTGGCCGGCGACGTGGCGCCGCACGAACGCAGCGTTGCCCCAGTCTCCGTCCTGTCTTCCGCCGAGGAAGTGACCGCGGTAGGTCGAGTTCGCCTCGATCATCCACAGGGTGGGGTAGTGCTGCACTAGGAATTGGTAGGCGTCCGGGCCCCACTTCTTGTTCGGGCCCCCGATGTAGTACACCCGGAGGCGCGGCAGGATGTCGGGGGCGTCGTGCAAGGCCTGGGCCACCTCCTCGAGGGCGCCCCAGACAAGAACGTGCAGGGGCCGCGGGTCCGGGCGGCGGGCACATTCGACGATCCAGCTGGAGCCCTCCGTCCGGCCGCGCAGGCCGGAGGCGGGGGCCGGGCGCACGCCTCCCTGACGGGTCATCGCCCGCAGGGCGTCCGGGGTGGGGTAGTTGGCAGCGTGAGCGCGCAGCCGCGGGTAATCCCGCTCGTAGGCCGCGATCACCTCGAGGATCGCCTCCCGTCCCGGCTGCTCGAAGGGCGAGGAGACCAAGCCCTCGAGGTCCAGCACGTCCGCGTAAAGCAGCAGGTGCACGAGCGACTGGTAGTCATCCGGGTCCGTGCCGCCGATATCGGTGGTGACGAGCACCCGGTGCCGGTGTCCGGCGAGCGCGCCGTGGTCCTCCGTGGCGCCGAGGGCGGCGGTGGCGAACAGGCAGGCGCAGAGGAGCGGGAGGCGCATCTTCAGGCGGGCCTTCTGCGCCGCGAGCGGGCCCGGGTCAAGGGGCCGTCGCCCGGTGCGGCACGCGGCGCAGCCTCGCCACGTCGTAGCCCTGCGCCGCCAGCTCCCGCACCAGCTGGTCGTAGTCGGCGGCGGGCATCTCCGGGGTGCGCGCCATAATCCAGACGTAATCGCGCCGGTTGCGGCCCACCACGGTGCGGGTGTACGCGGGGTCGACGTGGGTCACGAGGAACTCGGCCTGGAAGGGCCACACGAACTGCATTCCCCAGGTCGACCGGTGGAGCGGGTCGCGCACGAAGCCACGCGGGTGGTAGCGCTTGGGCGGACCGTCGAAACCGCCCTGGTTGAAGGTGAAGATGGTGTCGATCGTGCCGTCGGGCTCGAGGCGGTAGGTCTCCACCGCATTGTAGGCCTCCGTCTCGATAAAGGTCGGGATGCAGGCGATGACGTACCACTTGCCCATATAGCGGTTGAGATCGAGGCGCTCCACCGTCGGCAGGGGTGGCAGGCGGGAGGCGCAGCCGGAGAGCAGAAGGGCGAGCGCGGTGGCCGCGAGCGTGGCGAGTGGGTGCCGGCTGCGCGCGGCAGGTGGGTGGGGAAGGAGAGGGCTTCGCATCCCCTAAAGCGGAGGGCGCCGCGGCGCCTTGTCAAAAGCCGGCCGCCGATTGGCGTGCGGGTTCGTTGTCGCCGGGGCACCTTGCCCCGGTCCGTGCCGGTAGCAGCGGCGTCGGCGCAGCGGGCTTAGCCGCGCGCCAGTTCCTGAAGTGCGGCTGGTGGCGGCAAGGTGCGAAGGTCGCGGAAGGCGCGGAGCCCGCGGTCGAAGCTGACCGCCGCCTCGCCCGTAGCCACGGCTTCGGCAGCGAGCGCGCAGTCAGCAAAGTCGAGGGAAGTGGCGGCAAAGCGCGCCACCGCGTCGGCCACGGCCGCCTCGGTCCGGATCGCCGGTAGTGCCAACACCCGCTGCAGCGCCGTGGCGACCAAAGCCCTGGGCGTCTCGTAATGGGAGAGGAGCACCCAGGTGACCTCAGCTAGTGTCAGGGCGCTCAAGTTCAGGCTGCCGGCCGGCGCCTCGGTCAACAGGCGCTCCGCCGCTGCGGACTGCTCCCGATCGTCTGCGAGCAGGAAGCGCAGCACCACATTCGCATCAAGCCGCATGGCTGCGGCCGTCCTCTGCGGCGAGGTGCCGGCCGACGGATCTCGGTTCGCTCCGGCGGTGCTTCAGGCGCGCGTACCGGGAGAGCATCCCCGCGGGATTCCCAACGGCGCGGAGGAGGACCTCTTCTCCGCGGACCTCAAAGGCCACGCGGCCGCCGGGCTTCAGCCCCAGCAGATCGCGGATGGGCTTCGGGATGGTGGCTTGGCCTTTGGCGGAGAGGGCGATCGCGGTCATCGGGGAGGTTGATTCGGGAACTAATCCACCCGGGATGCGTCGGGCAAGCAGGCAAGCGGTTCGCGCGCCGCTGGGGCGAATGGGCGTGGCTGGTGCTCGCCGCCGCTGACGCGGTGGATTTGCCCCTGAAATCAGGGCGCCGCAGGGATCGTCGTCATTGTCCCCGCGTCTCGACTACCCCGATGATCCCCGCCGCTCCGGCTCCATTCCAACCTTGCGGGTGATGAATGCGGGAGTACGGTTTCAAAACTGGGAGTTCGTCTGGGACCCCGCCAAGGATCTCCGCCCGCCCCGATGAAACCGAACTCTTCCGCCAGAAAACCCGCCCGGACGACCGGGCGTAACCTTGAGGCCCGCTTCGCCCGCGGGGAGGCCGTCCTCGATTACTTTGATGCGGCCCGTGCGATCGTGACGCACGGGGGGGCGCGGCCGGGCGCGGGGCGGAAGCCTTCCGGCAAGGTGCGCAAGACGGTGAAGCTTTCCCCCGCCGCGATCCGGCGGGTCCGGGCGTTCGCGCGCCGGGAACAGCTGCCGGATTTCTCCGCCGCGCTCGAGGAGGCGGTGCGGCGGCTTTGAACCAAAGCGCCGTCCTTCCAAGGCCTGCGGGCTTGCCTCGCGGGACGGAGCGCGGCCAACTCACCCAGTTGTCTTCGCCCCCGGCCGCCGCCCCTGCGCCGATGTCCCGCCCCGCCCTGCCTTTCGTCCTCGCGCTGCTTGCCGCCCCGACCCTCCCGGGGGCGGTGCCTGACGCCGCGGACCTAGCCTTCTTCGAGCGGGAAGTGCGCCCCGTGCTGGTGCGCCGCTGTGAGGAGTGCCACGGGAGCCAGAAACAGAAGGGCGGCCTGCGCCTCGACTCCGCCGCCGGCTGGCGCGCCGGGGGCGAAGGGGGCGCCGTGATCGTGCCGGGCCGGCCGGAGGAGAGCCCCCTCGTCGCCGCGATCCGCCACGCCACCGAGGACCTGCAGATGCCGCCCAAGGAGCGGCTGCCCGCGGCGGAGATCGCCGCCCTCGAGGAGTGGGTCCGCCGCGGCGCGCCCGATCCCCGCACGGAGGCCCCCGCGGGCGTCGCCCGCCGGCGCGCGATGACCCTCGAGCAGGCCCGCGACCACTGGGCCTTCCGCCCCGTCACCCCGCCCCCGCTCCCCGCCGGGGAACCCGGCCTGCACCCCGTCGACGCCCTGCTCCGGCCCCGGCTGCAGGCGGCCGGGATCTCGCCTTCCCCGCCCGCGGACCCGCGCACCCTCGTGCGCCGCGCCTACCACGTGCTCCTGGGCCTGCCGCCGACCTGGGAACGCGTCCAGCGCCTCACCGCTGATCCCTCGCCGGCGGCCTGGAATCGCCTCGTGGACGAGCTCCTCGCCCGGCCCGAGCACGGCCAGCGTTGGGCCCGTCACTGGCTCGACGTCGCCCGCTACGCGGACACCACGGACAAGTCCACCGACAGCGAGCGCCGCATCCCCTTCGCCCACGCCTACCGTGACTGGGTGGTCGAGGCCCTGAACCGCGATCTGCCGTTCGACCGCTTCGTGCGCGAGCAGGTCGCGGCCGACCTCCTGCCCGGGGCGGAACAGCCGGACCGCCGCGCCCTCGGGCTGCTCACCGTCGGCCGCCGCTTCGAGGGCAACCTCGATGCCCCCGAGCTGGTGATCGACGACCGGATCGACGTGCTCTCGCGCGGCTTCCTCGGCCTCACCGTGGCCTGCGCCCGCTGCCACGACCACAAGACCGACGCGCTGCCCACGGCGGACTACTATTCCCTCGCGGGCATTCTCGGGAGCGTCGAAGAGCCGCTCGACCTGCCCGAGGTCGGGACGGCGCCCGACACCGAGGCGGTCCGCAAGTACCGGGCGCGCCGGGCGGAACTGCTCGCGGCCCACGAGCGGCACGTGGACGCCTGCGCCGCCAGCGCCCGCCGCCGCCTGCGGGACCTTGCGGCCGAGAACCTCCGCTACTTGGTCGAGGAATCCCCCGGCCACCGCACCGTGGAGGGGTTCATCCCGCTCGACACCCCGCGCGGCCTGCTCACCCGGGGCGGGCCGCCCCGCTGGCGGGCGCTGATCGCGGCCAGCCTCGCGCGCGGGGAACGGTCCTTCGCCCTCTGGCCTGTCCTCCTCGCCCTGCCGCGGGAGGACTTCGCCGTGCAGGCCGCGAACGTCCTCGCCGCGGCCCGGCCCGCGGACCACGCCCCGGAGGTGCTCGCGGCGCTCCGCCGCCAGGCTCCCGCGACGATGCACGAGGCCGCGGATGCCTTCGGCCGGGCGATCCGCGACGCGCTCGATTGCCCTGAGGGCTCGGCCCTGGCGGCGATGGTCAACGCCCCGGGCAACGCGCTCGACTTCGACCGCGAGGAGATCCGCCGGGACCTCCGGCGCTTTGTCAGCGAGCACGAGCTCGTGCTCCGCCGCGAGGGCGAGGCGGACGGGAAGATCCGCACCGACCTGGCCACCCTTGAGGCCGAGGCGCCCGTGGTGCGGGCCCCGGCGCTCGTCGCGACCGCGGCCCCGGTCGCGGCGCGCATCCTCGTCCGGGGCGACCGGGCGCGGCCCGGGGACCCGGTGCCTCGCCGCCTCCCCCGCGTGCTGGCGATGGTGGACGACGGGGAGTTCGCGGATGACGGCCGCCTGCGGCTGGCCCGCGCCCTCGGCAGCCCGCGCAACCCCCTCACCGCGCGCGTCATCGCCAACCGGGTTTGGCAGCACCACTTCGGCACGGGTCTGGTCGCCACCGCGGATGACTTCGGCGTGACGGGCGAGCCGCCCTCGCACCCGGAACTTCTGGATCACCTCGCGGCCTACCTGATGGCGCACGGCTGGTCGCTCAAGGCGCTCCACCGCCACCTGATGACCTCCGACGCGTGGCGGCAGTCCAGCGCGCCGCGGGCCGACGCGCTCGCCGTGGATCCGGCGAACCGCCTCGGGTGGCGGATGACCCCGCGGCGCCTCGACTTCGAGGCGTTGCGCGACGGGCTCCTGCGGGTGGCGGGGCGGCTCGACCTGACGCCCGGCGGGCGCGGTGCGCCGCTGGGGGAGGAGCACGTCCGGCGGGCGCTCTACGGTTACACCGACCGGTTCCGGATCCCCGCGCTGCTGCGGAACTTCGATGTCGCGAACCCGGACACCTCGATCGCGCGCCGGCCCGAGACGACGCACCCGCTGCAGGCGCTCTATTTCCTGAACGGACCGTTCGTGCGGGCGCAGGCCGAGGCGGTGAACCGCCAGCCGGAGATCGCCGAGGAGCCGGATCCCGCGGCGCGCGTGCGCGCGATCCACCGGCGGGTCCTGTGGCGTGAGCCGGACGCGGCGGAGGCCGCGCTGGCGGCGACGTTCCTCGGGGCGGCGCCGGGCTCCGCCGACTGGGTCCGCTACACCCACACCCTGATGCTCGGCAACGAGTTCTCCTACTGCGACTTAACCCCGTGAACCCTCACCCCGCGTTCCCCGCCCCCTGTTCCCGCCGCGAGATGCTCCGCCGCTGCGGGGCCGGCTTCGGCCTCGTCGGCCTCGCCGCGCTCCTCGGGGACCAGCTCCGCGCGGGTGGCGCCCCGGTGCCCGGCGACCCGCTCGCGCCGCGGGCCCCGCACTTCCGGCCGCGCGCGCGGCGGGTGATCCAGATCCTCGCCAACGGCGGGCCCTCGCAGATGGATACCTTCGACCCGAAGCCCGCCCTGACCCGCTATCACGGGAAGCGGTTGCCGATCCACCTGGAGACCGAGCGTCCCACCGCGACGGCGCTCGGCTCGCCGTTCACCTTCCGCCGCTACGGGCAGTCGGGCCTCGAGGTGAGCGAGCTCTTCGCGGGCCTAGCGGAGAAGCACGCGGATGACCTGTGCGTGATCCGTTCGCTGCACACGGACACGCCGGTGCACGAGAACTGCCTGCGGCTGATGAACTGCGGGGCCAGCATTATGGCGCGGCCGAGCATCGGCGCGTGGGTGACCTACGGGCTCGGCACCGAGAACCGCGACCTGCCCGGGTTCGTGGTGCTGGTGCCGAAGGGCCTCCCGGTCGCGGGGGCCGACAACTGGCAGGCGGCGTTTTTGCCCGGTAGCTACCAGGGCACCTACCTTGAGACGCAGGACCGCGATCCCGCGTCCCTGATCGACCACCTGCGCACGGCGGAGAGCGGCTCCGCGGCCCAGCGGGCCCAGTTGGACCTCGCGGCCGCGCTCAACCGGCGCCACCTCGCCGGGCGGGAGGATCCCGGCCTGGAGGCGCGCATCCACAGTTTCGAGACGGCCTTCCGGATGCAGGCCGCGGCCACCGACGCGTTCGACCTGCAGCGGGAGCCGGAGCACATCCGGGCCCTTTACGGCGACACCCCCCAGGCGCGGCAGATGCTGCTCGCCCGCCGCCTCGTCGAGCGTGGCGTCCGTTACGTGCAGGTCTGGCACGGCACGCTGCAGCCGTGGGACAGCCACGACCGCATCGAGGATGCGCACCGCCGCCTCGCGCGGGAGAGCTGCCAGGGCCTCACCGCGCTGCTCACGGATTTGAAGCAACGGGGGTTGCTGGAGGACACGCTGGTCATCTGGGGGGGCGAGTTCGGGCGCACGCCGACCGTCGAGCTCTCGCAGGGTGAGCGGGTGGGGCCGACGCTGGGCCGGGACCACAACCACCACGGGTTCACGATGTGGCTGGCGGGCGGGGGCGTGCGGGGAGGGCACGTGCACGGGGCGACGGACGACTTCGGGTTTCGGGCGGTGGAGGACCGGGTGCACGTCCACGACCTGCAGGCGACGGTGCTGCACCTGCTGGGTCTGGACCACGAGCGGCTGACCTACCGGCACAGCGGCCGCGACTTCCGGCTGACGGACGTCCACGGCCACGTCGTGCGCCGCCTGCTGGCCTGAGCCCGCCGCGGGAAACGGGACTTGCCATCGCCCCGGAGGCGGGGCTAGCCCGACCTCCGATGTGTCCTGCCGACCCCGAGACCGAACGCTGGTTTGCCACGCACGTCCTGCCCCACGAGGCCGGGCTCCGCGCGTGGCTGGCGCGCGGGTTCGGTCCGCGTCTGGCCGTCGATGACGTGGTCCAGGAGGCGTTCCTGCGGGTGTTGCGTGCGCGCGCGGCGGGAGCCCTCCAAGCGCCGAAGGCGTTCCTGTTCGCTTCGGCGCGCAACCTTGCCGTCGACCAGTTCCGTCGGCACGCGGTCTCGCGCACGGATTCCTTAGTGGAGTCGGACCTCTCGGACGTCTTGGATGACCGTGAGGGCATCCCCGAAAGCATTGCCCGCGGGCAGGAGGTCGCGCTTCTGACCGCGGCCGTCCAGTCCCTTCCTGACCGTTGCCGGCAGGTGATGACCCTGCGTTTGGCCTACGGACTCACGCAGCGGGAGATCGGGGCCAGGCTGGGGATCTCCGACCGCACGGTGGCGGCGCAACTCGCGATCGGGACCCGCAAGTGCACGGAGCACGTGCTGCGGCGACTGGCTCATCCGGGGGGCCACCCGTGAGACGGCCAGAGCCGGATTCCGCGGCGGCCCGGCGCCGGTCCCGCGCCGCCGCCGAGTGGCTGGTGCGGCGCGACCGCGGCCTGACCGGGGCGGAGCAGGACGAGTTCCTCCAGTGGCTGGCGCTGGACCCTCGGCATGGCGAGTGGCTGGCGCTGCACCGGCGGACCGTCGCGGACTTCACCGCCCTGGCCGACTGGAGGCCGGAGCACAGCGGGGAGCCTAATCCCGACCTGCTGGCGTTCCCGCGTCGCCGGGTCTTGCGGTCACCGTGGGTGGTGGTTGCGGCCGCCGTGGTCGTCGCCGCGTGCGTCGCCCTCTGGCCCCGCCCCACGTCGCCGGCCGCCGGGGCCGGGGATGAGCCGCGTCGGCGGTTGCTCGAGGACGGCTCGGTCGTGGAACTCAACCGGGGGGCGATGGTGACGGCGGTGTTCTCCACCTCCGAGCGCCGCGCGGTGCTGGAGCGGGGAGAGGCTTTCTTTGCCGTGGAAAAGGACCCCCGCCGCCCCTTTGTCGTGCGCGCCGGGGGGGTTGACGTCCGCGCGGTGGGCACGGCGTTCAGCGTCCGCCTCGCGCCGGCGGGCGTGGAGGTCCTCGTGGCGGAGGGTCGGGTCGCGGTCGTGCCGCCCCCGGCGCCGGCCGGGCCCGTCCAAGACGTGGCGCTGGTGGACGCGGGACATCGGGCGACCGTGGGGGTCGTGCCCGGCGCCGTGCCGGAGATCCTGCCGGTGGCCCCCGGGGAGATCGCGCGGGCGCTCGACTGGCAGCCGCGGCTGCTCGACTTCGCCTCGGCCCCCCTGGGGCTGGTGGTGGCCGAGTTCAACCGCCGCAATGCGGTCCAGTTCACGCTCGCCGATCCCGGCCTCGCCGCGTTGCCGGTCGTCGCTGCAATCCGTTCCGACAACACCGAGGGCCTGGCCCGTTTCCTGGCGGCCGCGCCGGGGGTGGTCGTCGAGCGGCGCGGACCCGCCGAGATAGTGGTCCGTCGCCGCGAGTGACCACCGCCGGGCCGTGCCGCGCCACCGCGCAGTTTCCTTTAGTGAATCCCGGGGCCCCGGACGTCTAGTTTCCGTTGCCCCCTTGCCCTGCCGTTTCCCTTTTCCACGCCCGCTGTGGTCCGTCCTGCTCGCCGTCGTGCTCGGCGGGTCCGTGGCCGTGGCGGCCGTCAGCCGGCGGGCCTTTGACGTGCCCGCGGGCGAGGCCGCGGAAACGTTGCGCCTCGCCGCGCACCAGGGCGGGGTCGAGATTGTCCTGTTCGCCGAAACGGTGCGCGCTGTGCGCACCGCGGCGCTGCGGGGTGAATTCGTCCCGCGCGAGGCGCTTGAACGCCTGCTGGCCGGCACGGGTCTCGAGATCGCGGAGGCCGGCGACCCCGGCACCCTCACGGTGCGGCGCCGCCTCCCGCCGGCCGGGAGTGCCTCGCCCGCCCCGGACGCTCCCTCTCCCCCGATGAAACCCCGCCATCCCCTCGCCGCCCTCGGCGCCTGGTTCGCCCTTGCCCTCGCCCCCGTTCCCGCCGCCCCGGCGGCGGAGGGCGCGGCCCCGCCCGCGGGCGTGATCGCGGGACGCGTGCTCAACGTGGGCTCCGGGGTCTACGTCAACAATGCCCGCGTCACCGTCGAGGGCACGCGGTTGGAGGCCTTCACCGACGAGTTCGGCGCCTTTGCCCTCGCGGGGGTCCCGGCGGGCGCGGCGACCCTGCGTGTGACCTACACCGGCCTCGCGGCCGAGACCCTCGTGGTCCGCGTGGAGGCCGGCCGCCAGGTCGAGGCCGAGGTCCGCCTGCGGGGAGGCCAGGGCGGCGACACGGTGCTGCTTGACGCCTACACCGTGGCCGCCAAGCGCGATATGGCGGCATCGGATGTCGCCGTGAACGAGCAGCGGTTCTCGCCGGCGATCAAAAACGTCGTCTCGACCGACTCCTTCGCGGACATCGCCGACGGGAACGTGGGCGAGTTCGCCAAGTACCTTCCGGGGGTCACCCTCAACCGCAGCGGCAGCGACGGGCTGTCGCTCTCGATCGGCGGCGTGCCTCCGGGCGGGACCCCGGTCACCCTCGACGGGAACGGCATCGCCAGCGCCACCGGCTCGAACGCGAACCGGCAGGTGGAGTTCGAGAACATCGCCGTGAGCAGCCTCGCGCGCGTGGAGGTCTCGCGTTCGCCGACGCCGGACGCCCCGGCCAACGCGATCGGCGGCTCGGTGAACCTCATCAGCCGCAGCAGCTTTGAGCGCTCGCGTCCGGCGTATATGATCAAGTCGCACCTCTCGTTTCGCGGCGACGACTTCAGCTTCCGCAAGGAGCCGGGCCCCTTCCAGCACAAGGAGTACATCTTCCTCCCGAACCTCGAGTTCAGCGCGGTGGTCCCGTTGAGCCGGGATTTTGGATTCACCTTCTCCGGCTTGGCGTCCCGGACCTACAACAACGGTCCCGGCATCGTGCAGAACTGGGTGCCGACCGGCATCGCGCAGTCCGCGAGTTTCCCGGCCACCACCCCGGACCAGCCCTACCTCGCCCGCTACCGCCTGCAGGAGCGCCCGAAGCTCACCGCCCGGAACACCCTCAGCCTGTCCGCCGACTGGCGCGTCCGCCCGGGTGGCGTGCTCACGGTCGGCTTCCAGTACGCGTATTTCAGCGCCGAGTTCTGGGTGCGCCAGCTCAGCTTCGAGCCCGGCCGCGTAGAATCTTTCGGCCCAGGCTTTACCCAGGGCGCGTCGGGGGCGGGATTCGTCCAAATCCTCACCGACGCCCGGGAGAAGAACAACACCTCCTGGGCGCCCAGTTTCCGCTACAAGCACGACGGTCCGGTCTGGCGCTGGCAGGTGGGCGGCGCCTACTCCGCGGCCTCCAACAATTATTCCAACGAGGGCTACTTCCTCGGGAACAACGCCTTCCTGCGCAACGTGACCGTCCGGTTCGAGGGCCTGACCGTCGATCATCCCACGGGGGTCTCGGTGCGGGACACGGCCGGGCGCCCGGTGGACCCGTACCAGCTCGCCAACTACCGGCTCGAATCCGTCTCCGGCAACAACTTCACGAGCGCCGCGATTGTCCGCACCCTGAACGCGCACGCGCGGCGGGAGTTCCAGGCCGGGCTTCCGTTCACCGCCAAGGCGGGGGTAGACCTCCGCTCCGAGCACCGCGACCTCCGCCGGCCCAGTTACAGCTACGGGTTCGTGGGCGCCGACCGGATCGCCCGGTCCGCGGATGACAGCGCCGCGCAGTGGTTCGACCCGAGTTACTCCCAGCGTGACCTGATCTTCGGGCCCCGGATGCAGTGGTTCGACCTCGACCAGATCGGGGACACTTACCGCCGGAACCCTGAGTATTTCACCAACACCGAGGCCGAGGCCGTTTCCGCCTTCCGGGCCGCCGTCACCTCCTCGCAGGTCATCACCGAGACGATTCTCGCCCCTTACCTGCGGCTCGACTCCTCGCTCCTCGACGGGCGGCTGCAGCTCACCGGGGGCGTGCGTTACGAGCGGACCGACGATGACGGCACGGGTCCGCTGATCGATCCCACCCGCATCTACCAGCGGAACGCCGCGGGCCAGATTGTCCGCGATGCCGCCGGTCGTCCCGTGGTCAGCGCCCCGCTCTCCGGCCTCGCGGGCAGCCGCCTCGCCTACCTCGAGCGCGGCGCCCGGGCCACCAAGACCTACGACGACTTCTTCCCGTCGTTCAACGCGACCCTCCAAGTCCGCCCTGACCTGCTCGCGCGGGTCTCCTACGGGCGCTCCTTCAATCGGCCCGACTTCGGGAACATCCTTCCGTCGATGAACCTACCCGACACGGAGTCCACCAGCCGGACCATCACCGCCACCAATCCTTCCCTGAAGCCGTGGTACGCGGACAGCTACGGCGTCTCGCTGGAGTACTATTTCCGCGAGCCCGGCACGGGCGTCGCGTCCCTCCGCGGCTATCGCCGCGACGTGCGCGACTTCTGGGGCACCTCCCTGCTGTCGGCTTCCGATGAGATCCTCGCCCCCTATGGGGTCGATCCGCGGGTCTACGGCGAGGCGCTCGGCTACTTTGTCAGCACGACGCGCAACGTGGGCTCCGCCCGGGTTTCGGGTCTGGAGCTCGATTACCGCCAGAACCTCGCCTTCCTTCCGGCCTGGGCCCGCGGGCTGACGGTTTTCGGCAACCTCACGCTGCAGCGCGCGGAGGGGGTGCAGCAGGCGAGCTTCACCGGGTTCGTGCGCCGCACCTACAACTGGGGCATCAGCTACAGCCGGGAGCGGCTCTCGCTGCGCCTCGCGGTGAACCATCGCGGACGGATCGAGCAGGGCAGGGTCACCCTCGCGGGGGCCGAGCCGGGCACCGTGACCTATCTCCAGGCCCGGGCCATCGCGGACGTCACCGCCGAATATCGCCTCACGCGCCGGTACGCGGTCTACGCGACCGGGCGCAACGTGAATGCGGCCAATGAGGACACGGTGGTGCTCGGACCTTCCACCCCCGCCGATCGCAGCGTGCAGGGTCGAATCAACTATGGGGCCACCTGGTATGTGGGTTTCAAGGCCACGTTCTGAGCGTCGCGTCGCCCCGCGTCCGGACCGCCGGGAGGTCCGGCCGTGACCCGCCGCGACCTCTTGCGCGGTGCGGGGGTGTTTGCCGGCACGGCCGTCCTCGGGCGGGCGGCAGCGCGGCCGCCGGCCCTGACGCGCTTTCCCCTGGCGACGGAGGTCGAATCCCTCGTCCCGGTTCACCGCATCGCGGCCGGCCGCGTCATCCATCGCTTCTTCGATACCTCCCCGATCAGCCCTTCCGGCCGCTATGCCGCCCTGTTCCGGCTGCCCCAGGAGACCCGCACCCCGCGACCCGGGGAGGCGGGAGAGGTGGTGGTGGTGGATCTGGAAAGGGGCGGGGAGCGGACCGTAGCCAGTTCCCGCGGCTGGGAGGTGCAGATGGGCGCGAATGTCCAATGGGGGCGCACGGACGCGGACCTGTTCTTCAACGATGTCGACCCTGCCGATTGGACGCCGTTTGCCGTCCGCCTGGATCCGCGGACCGGCGACCGGCAGCGCCTCGGGGGCACGGTATTCACCGTATCCCCGGACGGAGCACTCCTGACCTCCTACAACCTGGTGGCCTCGCGCCTCATCCAGGTGGGCTACGGCGTGGTCCTGCCCGAGGAGCGGACCCGCCGCAACCGCGGCCCGGTGGCCGACGACGGCATTTTCGTCACGGATCTCGCTTCCGGCCGGACGCGGATGATCGCCTCGATCCGCGACCTGTGGTTGCAGGCGGTCCCCCGGCTGGAGATTCCCCACGCCGAGCGGTGCGAATTTTACTGCTTCCAGGTGCGCTGGAATCCCCAGGGCACCCGGTTGATGACGTTCCTGCGCTGGCACGACCCGACGGAGCCCAAGGGCGGTCCCCGCCGACTCACGCTCCTCACGCTCCGCGGCGACGGGTCGGACATCCGGGTCGCCGTCTCCCCGGCGCAGTATGCGCGAGGCGGACATCACCCGATGTGGACGCCGGAGGGCGATGAGCTGACGCTCAACCTGAACGTCCGCGATGGCACCCGCGCGCTGGACCTGGTGCGGGTGCGGCACGACGGTGCCGGCCTCCGTTCGATCCACCCGGTCGGCTCCGGCCACCCCTCGATGCACCCGCGCCTGCCTTTCCTCATCACCGACGCCTATACCCACGAGCCCCTGGCGCGCCCGGACGGCCGCGTGCCCCTGCGCCTGATCGACCTGCGCGATGGATCCGAGACCGCGCTCGCGTGGGTTCCTGCCCGGCGCCGGGACAGCGCGGCGCTGAGCACGGAGTTCCGCATCGACCAGCATCCGGTGTGGGCGGAGGGTGGCCGCCGCATCGTGTTCAATGGGGTGCACGACGACAGCCGCGCCGTTTACGTTGCCGAGGTGGGGGATTGGCTGGATCGCGCGATGGCCCGAATCTGACCCACCCAATGCGCCACCGCTTCCTCGCCGCCAGCGCCACCGGCTCCGGCCGCCCGCCCCGCGTGCTGCTGCGCTCGTCGTGGCAGAGCGTGAACATCGGGGATGTCGGCCATACGCCGGGAGCCCTCTCCCTCCTCTACCGTCATTTCCCGGAGGTGGAGATAACCCTTTGGCCGCGCGACCTCAGCCTTGGCGCCCGCGAACTCCTCACGCGCAACTACCCGCGCCTGCGGATCGTGGAGGGAGGGCTCGACGAGGCCGGGCGGCCGGTGGCGCCCGCCCTCGCGCAGGCGTGGGCCGAGACGGACCTGATGCTGGGCGGCTCCGGCTCCGGTTTCCCGGCCGCCCGCGAGCTGGCCGCCTTCCTCCGCGCCACGGGCAAGCCCGTCGGGGTCTTCGGGGTGAGCACGGATCCCGTCTCGGCCAGCGCCTCCTTCATCCCGGGTGGCGACCCGGAAGGCGGCACGCTGCGGCAACTCCGCGCCCGCGCGCTGGCGCTCCCCTCCGGTCGCCTGTCAGCGGAGTGGCGTTTCATCCTCGACCGCGCCGCGTTCTTCTTCTGCCGCGACACGATTTCGCGCGATTACCTGCAGCTCCAGGGCGTCCGGACGCCGATCCTGGAATTCGGCCCTGACGCCCAGCTCGGGATGCCCCTGCGCGACGACGCCCGCGGGCTGGCCTACCTCCGGGCGCTGGGCCTCGAGGAGGGCCGTTTCATCGCCGTCATTCCCCGCCTCCGTTACACACCGTACCACAAGTTCGAGCGAGGCCTGCCGCGGGCGTCCTCGCCCGAGGCGGATGCGATCAAGGACGCGATCAATGCCCGCACGGTCGAGCCCGACCACGCGCCGCTGCGGGACCTGATCATCGCCTACGTCCGCCAAACCGGGAACCGCGTGCTGGTGTGCCCGGAGATGACCTACGAGATCCAGCTCTCGAAGGAGGTGCTGGTCGACCCGCTGCCGGACGACGTGCGGCGCCGCACCGTCTGGCGGGACACGTTCTGGATGCCCGACGAGGCCGCCTCGGTCTACGCGCAGGCCCTCGCGCTGGTCAGCATCGAGTGCCATTCGCCGCTCATCGCGCTGCATCAGGGCACGCCGACGTTCCACATCCGCAATCCCACCGACACCTGCAAGGGCCAGATGTACCGCGATCTCGGAATGGATGACTGGTTCTTCGAGATCGAGGAGACCAGCGGCGCCGAGCTTTGGGCGCGGCTCGAGCCCATCCACCGCGACCCGGCGGCGGCCCGCGCCAAGGCGCGCCGCCTCTACGCTGGCGTCGAACGCCTCCAGCAGCGGATGGTTGATGCCGTGCGCGAGGCCATCGCCCGCCGGGCCTGAACCCTGCCCCTTTCCCCTTATGCAACGCCGCCGCTTCCTCCTCCGTTCCGCCGCCGCCGCGGCTGCCGCCTGCACGCCCCGGCTCCTCCGCGCCGCCGCCCCCGCCCGGCCCCCGCGCATCCTCCTCCGCTCCTCTTGGCAGAGCGTCAATATCGGCGACATCGGCCACACGCCCGGCGCCCTCTCGCTCCTGTACAAGCACTTCCCGGAGGTCGAGGTCACGCTCTGGCCCGGCAACCTCGGCCACGGCTCCCGCGAACTGCTCACCCGCGGCTATCCCCAGCTCAAGATCGTCGAGGGCTCCCTCGGGGCGGATAACCGGCCCCGCACCCCCGAGCTGGCCCGCGCCTGGGCCGAGACCGACCTCTACCTCAGCGGCTCCGGCTCCGGCTTCCCCGCCAGCGCCCACGCGGTCGCCTTCCGCCAGGCCACCGGCAAGCCCGTCGGCGTCTTCGGGGTCAGCACCGATCCCGTCTCGGGCTTCGGCGCCGGCCGCGACCCAGAGGGCGGCACCCTCGCCAGCCTCCGCGAACGCGCCCTGCGGCTCCCGCCCACCCACCTGCCCGCCGATCTCCGCTTCATCATCGATCAGTCTGCCTTTTTCTTCTGTCGCGACACGATCTCGCGCGATTACCTGCGGGCCCAGGGCGTGAAGACCCCCGTGCTCGAGTTCGGGCCCGACGCCCAGCTCGGGATGCACCTGCGCGACGACGCCAAGGGCCTGCCCTGGCTCCGGGAGCGCGGCCTCGAGGCCGGGAAGTTCATCTGCGTCATCCCCCGCCTGCGCTACACCCCCTATTACAGGATCCGCAACACCGCGCGGACCAAGGACGACGAGCACAAGGACGCCATCAACGACCGCACCACCGAGCGCGATCACGCGAAGCTCCGGGAAATGATGGTCTCCTACATCCGGGCCACCGGCGGCAAGGTGATGGTCTGCGCCGAGATGACCTACCAGGTCGAAATGGGCCGAGACGTCCTCGTCAATCCCCTGCCCGACGACGTGAAGCGGAACGTGGTCTGGCGCGACAGTTACTGGCTGCCCGACGAGGCGGCCTCCATCTACGCGCAGGCGCTGGCGGTGGTGAGCGTGGAGTGCCATTCGCCGCTCATCGCCTACCACCAGGGCACGCCGGCGTTCTACGTCCGGCAGCCGACCGACACCTGCAAGGGGCAGATGTACCGCGATTTCGGGGCGGGGGACTGGTTCTTCGAGATGGACGAGACCGACGGCGCGCGGCTCTGGGCGCGGTTGGCGGCGATCCACCGGGATCCGGCGGGGGCGCGGGCGCAGGTGCGGGTGATCCAAGGGCTGGTGGGGGCGCGGCAGGAGCGGATGGTGGCCGCGGCACGGGAGGCCATCGCGGCCCCCCGCCGGGGCTGAGCCTCCGCCACTATTGGCTGGCGCGACCGGCGGGCCGCCTGGCGGCCTTGACTCCCCACCGCGAGTGGGCACCGTAATTACGGTATGCCCATCGAGACGTTGAAGGTCGTGCGCATCGGGAATTCGCGGGGCGTGCGCCTGCCGGCACGGCTGCTCGCCCAATACCGCATCCGCGACACCGTCGAGGTCGAGTGCACCGCGGCCGGCATCGTGCTGCGACCGCGGCGCGACGGCCGCCTCTCGTGGGAGGATACGTTCCGGGCGCTGCGGGCGGAGCAGGACCGGAAAGGGGATGAGTTCGCCGACTTCGAGGCGACGGCCGGCGACGGTCTGGCGTCCCTCGACCGATGACGCCTGTCCGCTACGGCATTTATCTCGCCAACCTCGACCCGACCCTGGGCCGGGAGATCGCCAAGACGCGTCCGGTGGTGGTGGTCAGCCTTGACGCGATGAATGAATACGCCGGGACCGTGGTGGTTTGCCCGTTGACGACCTCCCTCCACCCGACCTGGCGTTCGCGGCTGGCGGTGCGGTGCGCGGGCAAGCCGGCGGAGATCGCGGTGGATCAGATTCGGACCCTGAGCGTGCTCCGGCTGACGCGGAAGATCGACGCGCTCCCGGCAGAGAAGGCGGCGCGGTTGCGGGAGCTGATTGTGGAGATGTACGGTCTGCCCTAAGCGGGAATCCCGTGCCGTGGGCGGGGGGTGCGGAGGCCGATCCGGCGTCACGGACCGGGGCGGCGCGCCCCAGCCACACCAAGCCCGGTTTCCTTGGCGGGAGGCGGGGAGGAAGGCGTCTCGGCTCGTTGTAGCTGCGGCGTGCCGCCCCGGTCAGGAAGACGGGTGCAGGCCGGGGAAGGCCCGTTTCCCGCCGCGCTTTTTCGCCTCGATGCCCTGGGGCAGCAGGCGGCGCTGGATGGGAAAACCAATGACGGGCTTCGGTGGCGCTTCGCCCGCCGCGGCTGAGCCTCCGCCACTATTGGCTGGCGCGACCGGCGGGCCGGGGTCATTGGTCGGACGTTCCCCCCCTCCCGGAGCGGCGATCGCCCGGGCTTGTTCAACCCCTGCAGCGACCCCCTGATGATCCCGAAACTCCCCGCCCCCTTGGCGGCGGCCTTTGCCTTGGCCGTTGCCCCCTCCCTCCGCGCCAGCGAGGCTGACATCAAGATCCCCGATCTCTCCCAGGTCGTCTTTCCCGGCCTGGGCGGCGTCAGCGGCCTGGCGCTGATGTACGCGGGCCTCGCGATCTGCCTCATCGGCTCCCTGTTCGGGCTCGTGCAGTACGAGCAGACCAAGGCGCTGCCGGTGCACGCGGCGATGCGGGACGTCTCGAACACCATCTGGGAGACCTGCAAGACCTACCTCTTCACGCAGGGCCGTTTCCTCAGCGTGCTGTGGGTGCTGATCGCGGCCGCGATGATCTACTACTTCGGGATTCTCTCCCATATGACCGTGGGGCAGGTGGTCGTGATCCTGCTCTCCTCGGTGCTGGGCATCCTCGGCTCCTACGGCGTCGCCTGGTTCGGCATCCGCATCAACACGGTGGCCAACTCCCGCACCGCCTTCTCCGCCCTGCAGGGCAAGGCGCTCGCCACCCTCGGCATCCCCCTCCGCTCCGGGATGAGCGTGGGCCTGCTCCTCGTGTGCGTGGAGCTGTTCTTCATGATCTGCATTTTGATCTTCCTGCCGCCGCAGCTGGTCGGTCCCTGCTTCATCGGCTTCGCCATCGGCGAGTCGCTCGGCGCCTCCGTGCTGCGCATCTGCGGGGGCATCTTCACCAAGATCGCCGACATCGGCTCGGACCTGATGAAGATCGTCTTCAAGCTGCCGGAGGATGACCCGAAAAACCCCGGCGTGATCGCGGACTGCACGGGGGACAATGCCGGCGACAGCGTCGGGCCGACCGCGGACGGGTTCGAGACCTACGGCGTGACGGGCGTGGCGCTGATCGCGTTCCTCGCCCTGGCGCTGGCGGGCAGCCCCGCCATCTGCGCCGTGCTGATCATTTGGCTGTTCGTGATGCGGGCCCTGATGATCCTCACCTCGCTGCTCTCCTACGGCGGCAACCAGGCGCTCAGCCGGGCCCTGTACGCCGAGCGCAAGGACTTCGATTACGAGGCGCCCCTGACCCACCTCGTGTGGATCACCTCCGCGGTCTCGATCGGCGTCACCTTCCTGGCCTCCTACTTCCTGCTGCGCGGCCAGGCGGGCATCCACCCCGACCTGTGGTGGGTGCTCTCGGTCATCATCAGCTGCGGCACCATCGCGGGCGCGCTGATCCCAGAGTTCACCAAGGTGTTCGTGAGCACCAATTCCCGCCATGTGAAGGAGGTTACCAGTTGCTCCCGCCACGGCGGCGCCTCGCTCAACATCCTGTCCGGCTTCGTCGCCGGCAACTTCTCCGCCTTCTGGATGGGGATGGTGCTGATCGCGCTGATGTGGACCTCGTACCATTTCTCGCAGGAGCCCGCGCTCCTGCAGATCATGCCGGAGAAGTTCCTCTTCGCGGCCCCGATCTTCGCCTTCGGCCTCGTGGCCTTCGGCTTCCTCGGGATGGGCCCCGTGACCATCGCGGTGGACAGCTACGGGCCGGTGACGGACAACGCGCAGTCGGTCTACGAGCTGTCGCGGATCGAGTCGCGCCCGGGCATTGCCGCGGAGATCGAGGACGCCTTCGGCTTCAAGCCGGACTTCGAGAACGCGAAGTACCAGCTCGAGAAGGGGGATGGCGCGGGCAACACCTTCAAGGCGACGGCCAAGCCGGTGCTGATCGGCACCGCGGTGGTCGGGGCGACCACGATGGTCTTCGGCATCATCATCTTGCTCGAGAACCTGTTCGGCGGGGTCATCCCGCGCCTCTCGATCGTGCAGCCGGAGATCATTCTCGGCCTGATTATGGGCGGGAGCGTGATCTACTGGTTCACCGGTGCCTCCTGCCAGGCCGTCGTGACCGGCGCCTACCGGGCGGTCGTGTACATCAAGGACAATATGCGGCTGGAGGAGCACACGGCCTCGGACAAGGACAGCAAGGAGGTGGTGCGGATCTGCACCGAGTACGCGCAGAAGGGGATGTGGAACATCTTCATCGTGGTGTTCTGCCTCGCCTTGGCCCTGCCGTTCTTCAACGCGTACTTCTTTATCGGGTACCTCGTGGCGATCGCCTTCTTCGGCCTGTTCCAGGCCATCTTTATGGCGAACGCCGGCGGCGCCTGGGACAACGCCAAGAAGATCGTCGAGGTGGAGCTGCGCCAGAAGGGGACGGACCTGCACGCGGCGACCGTGGTGGGGGACACCGTGGGCGACCCGTTCAAGGACACCTCCTCGGTGGCGATGAACCCCGTGATCAAGTTCACCACCCTGTTCGGCCTGCTGGCGGTGGAGATCGCGGTGACGATGAAGGACCAGGGCGTGAAGAACCTGATCGGCGGCGTGCTGGTGGCGATCGCCCTGTTCTTCGTGTACCGCTCCTTCTACGGGATGCGGATCCCTGACGACGGCCAAGGCTAAGCCGGGAGCCTGTACCCCGACGCTCCGCGCGGCGTGGCGCTGAGGATGCGTTCAGGGCCGCACCCGCGGCCGCCTGCGGCGCGCCTGCGACCGCAGGCTGCTGTCGCCGTTTGGACTCAGCCTGCCGGCGGCGGGGACACGGGTCGGGTTGGTTCTGGCGACGCTCGGCTCCGCCTTACTCACTCACCGTCCCCGCCAGGCCGCCAGCTCCGCCTGCAACCCGGCCGCCGCCTCCGCCCAGGTCGGCAGGCTCCGGCTTGCCGCCGCGCGGCGCAGGTCCGCGGTACCGGCCGGATCGTCCAAAAAACCCCGCAGGCCCGCCGTCCATGCGTCGATGTCCCCGGGCGGGAACAGGCGGCATCCGCCCCCCGCCGCGTGCTCTCGGTGGGCGGGCAGGTCGCTCGCCAGACACGGCACGCCCCGCCACAGGGACTCCAGCACGGGCAGTCCACAACCCTCCGCCAGACTTGGAAACAGGGTCGCCGCCGCGCCGTCCAACAGCGGGCGGAGGATCGCGTCCCCCGGGGACTCATGGAACTGCAGCGCCCCCCGACGCGACCGTGTCGCCGCCGCGATCCGCGCGCGCACGGGTGCCCCGAAGTGGGGGTTGATCCGCCCCGCGAGGTGCAATTCGAAGCGTCGGCCTTCCGCCCAGAGGCGTTCCGCCGCCTCGACGAGCAGGGTCTGCTGCTTGCGCGGCTCCAGTATTCCCACGCACAGCAGCCGCGGCGGGTCCTCCGGCACTCCCGCTGGCGCGCGCGGCGAGCCGTCGAAATCCGCCCCCAAGGGCAGCACCGCCACGGGCGGCGGCCGCTCCACCCCCGCCCAGCGCCAATACCCCTCCAATTCGTCCCGGCTGGCCGCCGACACCGCCCAGACCGCATCCAGCTCCGCCAGGCAGCGCAGGTAGGCCGGGTGCCGCGCCACGCTCCGCGGCCAGGTGACGTGCGGCAGCCGCAGCGGGATCGCGTCGTGGTACACCGCCGCGCACCGGCAGGGACGCCGGGCCAGCCACGCGGCGAACCCCGGGCGTTCCTCCGGCGCGAACACCTCCGGGGTCAGCAGCCAGTCACCCGCCCCCGGCTCGGCTCCGGTCGCGGAACAGAAACTGCCGCTCCCGGGGTGCCAGCGGACCGGCGTCGCGGCCGGCCCGAGCGTGGCCCGCAGTTGCTGGCTCACGCGCTGCAGGCCGGAGGCGTGCCGGCCCTCAGCCGCCTTGGTGACGTCTAAGAAAATCATCGGTCCGGGGCCGGCGGGGCGGCCAGCGCGGCCTGGAACCGCTCCCAGAGCACGGCGGCGTTGCGGTGGGCGTCGAAGTGTTCCTCCACCCAGGCGCGCGCGGCCGTGCGGAGGCGCTCCGCGAAGGCGTCGTCGCGGGAGAGGCGGTCCAGCCAGCCGACCCAGTCGGCCGGGGCGGTGACCTCGGCGACAAGGCCGGAGACGCCGTGGGTGACGGCCTCGGTGGTGGCGGCGGCGGGGGAGGTCAGGACGAGGACCCCGGCGGCCATCGCCTCGGGGATCACGTTGGGCAGGCCGTCGCGGTCGCCGCTGGCGGCGATCACGCCCGTGTGGAGGAG
>Ga0172372_10001631_pt1 | contig 34822 bp, 29 predicted proteins | sample LakKiv5m_2_FD_114544 | JGI IMG/M metagenome (GOLD analysis project Ga0172372, IMG submission 114544) | Freshwater microbial communities from Kabuno Bay, South-Kivu, Congo - kab_092012_9.5m | ecosystem: Environmental > Aquatic > Freshwater > Lake | place: Democratic Republic of the Congo... | reverse complement strand
GCCGTCATAGCTTTCCCGCTTGCCCGCGCGGAAACCGCCGCCATGGATGCAGACGACGGCGGGGAATGGCCCGTCGCCGGACTTGGGGCGGGCCATGTTGAGCAGGAGATGCTGCCCATCGGGGTTGGCATACTCGATCCCGGCCTCAAGGACAACCGAGTCGGGAACCTTCGGGGCCGCCTGCGCCCGCGCGAGGGCGGCGGACGCCAAGGTTAGCGCAAAAGCAGATATCCAGACACGCGCAATCGTCGGCATGGGGTTTCTCCGGATGGCATTCATCCCTGGCTTGGCAACGGAACCGTCATTCCCTTTCCCGGCGGTCGACCACGAATCCGCGGGCGGCGTCCACCCGGAGGGGAGGGTCGGCCGTCACCCAGCCACCCTCGCCCGTCACGGCCTCCAGCAACACGGCCCCGGGCACGCCCTCGGGCCCCAGCAAGCGCACCCGCACCCGAACGCCGGCGGGAACATCGGCGAGGTGGAACCGGCCAACCAAGCGCGGTTCGGCGAACAGGAACCGGTGATCCGGGTCGCGGTGGATCGGGATCACCGGAACCATCCCAGGCAGTCCGGTGTCACTGCTCGTTGATTTCCTTCTCGAACTTGGCGAAGTCGAACTTGTCGGGAACCGGCCAGTCCTGGTTCTCCCGCAGTTCCTCAACGTTGGGCCGCTTCGATTCCACGCCCGCGGCGGGAACATCGAGCTTGGCGGTCCAGGCGATGGCGTTGAGGACCATCTTGCGGTTCATGTCGTTGGCCCAGGTCCAGTGGAAGTGTCCGCCGGTGAACCCGAAGCCGCGTCCGCCATCGGGACGCTGGCGCGCCCAGGCCAGCACCTGCTTCTCGCCGCGGGCCACCGCCGCGCGCACCGCCGGGTTGCCGCTGTGCGGGCCATCGGGGCGCTTGAGCGTGTCGGCGGGGGGCAGGGCCGAGAGGATGAAGGCGAGGCCATCCTTGTCTTCCCTGAAACGCATGTGGTAGTACCACTCGTCCTGGGTGGAGTAGGGATTCACGCCGCTGGTGACCGGATGGCCCTTGGCCAACTCGGCGTCCTTAACCTTCCAGTGCGGGTTGACCGACCAGTTCATCTCGAAATATCCGCCGATCCAGTCGAGGAACCGGTCGCCGCTGGGCCCCTTGGTGGTTTCCACCCCGTAGTGCATCATCGTGATGCCGACACCCTTCTTGGCGAGCTTGTCGATCTGCTCGAGGTGCTTGTTGACCGGATGGCCGGCGCCGCCGTCGCAGTAGATGACGATGGCGTCGGCGGAGTCGAGGACGGTGGTGTCCTTGGGCCAGCCGTTGGTGTGGAGTTCGGTCACCACCTTGCCGGGATACGCCGCTTCCAGCCTTTTCCTGAGAAGCTCGCACCCGGCCTTGAAGGCATGCTGGCCGTAGGCATGGCTGCGCCCGCCGGCGATGAAGACAACCTTCTTGGCGGCTGAGGCGGGCTTGGGGGTGTCGGCGGCCGTGGCGAGGGGCAGGGCCGCGAGGCCGAATGCCAGCGCCAACGCGAGGCGGCGAATCATGGGGAGGGTCTCCGGTCTGTGGCGCCGGTGCCGGGGGCCCCGCCCCCGGCGCGTCGGGCGCCCGTGGATGACCGGCAGTTTAGCATAGCCGGGCGCCATTCCAACCTCATGAAACCTTGATCCCGCCCGGCCTTTTCGATTCTGCTTCCCGCATGAACGCCATCGCGCTCGCCATCGTGGTCCTGTTGGCCGGACAAGCCGCCGAGGTTCGCCTCAGGGGTCCGGTGCATGAGGCCTTCGCCATCACCGGCGAGTCCCGGGCGCCCCGGTTGGCACCCCAGCCGCCCGCGCCGCTCGCCGAAGCCGTGCCCAAGGCCTATCCGGGGCCGGGAGCCATGTGGATTCCCGGCTACTGGGATTTCGACGCGGAGGAAAACGACTGGACATGGGTCTCGGGCACCTGGCGATTCCCTCCCGCCGGACACGCCTGGATCAACGGCTACTGGCACTCGGCCGCCGGCGGCTGGCAGCGGGTTCCCGGCATCTGGTATCCGTCGTTCGCGGGACAGGCCCGGCTTGCCTATGTGGCCCCTTCAACCGCCCGGCCGCCCATGCAGCCGCCTCCGCCCCGCCCGGCGCGCGGTGACGATCCCGGCCTTGTTTTCATCCCGGGGGAATGGCAGTCCCTGGGCAACCGTCTCCAATGGGTGAGCGGCAAGCGGATTGGATTTCCCGAGGGCCAGGGCTGGACTCCCGGAAGGCTCGCCTGGACGCCCGCGGGCGTCCTCCCCGTTTCGGGGCATGCCGACCTGTCTCCCGAAGCCAGGGGGTGGGCGTTCGCGCCGCTCCGCGCCCGGCCCGGGGCGGCGATCGAGCCGCAATGGATCTGGACCGCCCGCGCATGGCTGGAATTCGCCTGGAGGGACCCGGAAGGGCCCTATCGCCTGGGCGACTATCATGGAACTTTCTGGATCGACCATGGGCTTGTCAGCGCCCTCGACGCCATGCGCCAGAAGGGAGACCCGTTCCTCGAACCGCAGGCCCGCAGGCTCGCCAGCGCCGTCGCCGTCGAACAGGCCCAGTACATCCTCAGGGAGCGCTCGATGGGCCGGCAGCCGTTGCCTCCCCGCGCGCTCACCCGGGAATCGGCCGCCAACCAGCCTTGGCTGGTTCAAGCCAAGGGAGAACCCACCCCCGAGGCTACCTTGAGGAAGGAGGAGGAACGGCTCAAGTATTTCGAGAAGCAGTCCAAGGCCCGCCAGCGGCTGGAACAGGGCATCAAGCGATTGCCCGCGAGCGGCCTGATTGAGCTGAATTGACCTGCAAGCCAAAAAAGTGGGGCGCCGGCACACGCCCGCCGTCACGATCGGCACGACCAGCAGTCTTGACAAATCCTTCCTGTTTCTACCCTCTTTAGCAAATTTCACCTAATCTCTCTTATTTTCTAAATTACCCATCCATTCTTGCCGTGCATAATCCCCCAGAGTGCAAGCAGGTGGGTCGCCCGGGGTTGGGTCGGCGTCATTTGCGGCAAGTTCTCTGGAGTGCGTCCATGTTTTCCAACAACTCCCTGGCCGTGCTGGCCGGGTTGCTCGCCGCCGGCGGCGTGTTCGCCGCTGACAAGGCCCAGCAGGATGGCGGCAAGGGGCAGACCCCCCAGGCGCCAACCACGCGGGTGGTCATGGTCAAGGAGTGCGTGCCCGAGACCTACCAGTGCAAGGTCGTCACCTACAAGAACGAGTGGGTGGACGAGAATGTGCGGGTCTGCCGCATGGTGAAGGTTCCCGAAACCCGCACCCGCACCGTCGTGCACCATGAGTGGGTGACGGAAATGAGGCAGGTCACCAAGAAGCACTGGGAATGGGCCTGCGTCGAGGAAACCAAGACCGTCTACCGCAAGGTCACCACCTGCAAGCCCGTCACGACCTTCGTGACCAAGGTGGAAGACCGCGGCTACTGGACCTGCAAGGAAGTTCCCACGCTTCATTCCCGCCTCAAGATGGCGGTGGGCCACCTCTGCGCCTCGAAGGGCGAGTCGCATCATGTGTCGTTCGAGGGCAAGGGCGGCAAGGGGGAAACCGTGGTTTCCAAGTGCGAGCCCTGCATCGAAACCCGCATGGTGCGTTGCTGGCACCCCTGTCGGGTGACGGTCCAGTGCCCGGTGACCGTCATGAAGAAGGTGACCGAATGCGTGCCCGAAACCGTGACCTGCATGAAGAAGAAGCTGGTCTGCCGCGAGACCGTGTGCGAGAAGCCGGTGAAGGTCTGCAAACCCGTCTGCCACACCGAGACCTTCACCGTTTGCGTCTGCCGGCCCGAGTGGACCACGGAGACCCGCCAGGTGTGCCGCAAGGTGCCTGTCGAAAGCGTCGAGACCCGCACCCGCTATGTCGCCCGGTGCGTGGCCAAAGAAGTACCGATCGAGACCTGCGACACCTGTGAAGGCTGCCTCACCGGCAAGGTGAAGGAGCTGATGGGCAGGGCCCGCGGCATCCTCGGGCACAAGAAGGCCTGCGACTGCGAATAAGCCAGCCGCCCAAGAAATCCAGTGGGCCCGGGAATGTTCCCGGGCCCACTCGTTTTCGGCCTTTTCAGGGAATTGAAAAGGTCGCCTCGTTCCTTCCCGGCTTGATTTCAGCGCTGAAACCGGAAGTCTCAACCCTTTGGTACTTGATGGGAATGGCCGGGGGCGGAGCCTTGGACAACTTGGTTCCGGGGGCGACGGGTTCGGGCGGCTTCGGCACGACCGCCACCTTGTAAGTGCCCACAGGCAATGCCTCGCGGAATTCGAAGGCCCCGTCCTGTCCGATTTCAGTCATCGCTCCGGAACCTGACTTGCTGGATATCACGCTCACCTGGAACCCGGTCACCGGTTGTCCCTTGAGGCTCACCTTTCCCGCAAGGGTTCCACTTGAGCCGGCTCCGCCGCAACCGGCCAGAAGCAGCGTGGCAATCCAAATGCCGTGTCGCGCCATCTTTATCCTCCCTGGGTATCTCATGATCAGTCCTGGGTCGCCGTGAGACCATCATTGCGGACACAAAGCTTTTGGAAATTGACAAAGTCCATTGAATTGCTGACAAACCTCACGGAAGCGTCGGAAACCAGCATGTTCACGCCGCCACTATGGAAGGAATTCAGGATGGTGTTGTAACCGTAGGTGATGTTGGCACCCGCGCCGGCGGTGGCGCTGTTGGGAGCGTAGGCAACCGTGGTGAGGCCATTCCCCCAGCGGTCCCCCGCCAAGGCAGGGTCGGAAAGGCGCTGTGAAAAAGTGGCGCCGCCGAATGGGGCAAAATACATGTTCCGGTAATCGTTGGTTCCCACGCGACCTGATTGTTCGCCTAGCAGGAATGTGTTCGAGGTGCCGTCCAGGCAATCAGCCAGCCTGATGTTTTCATTCGGCAACAGCATTCCTGTCATCGCCAGCCAACCACCGTAATTGCTGGTGACCCACGCGCCGGTTGTCCTACCGGCAGGGTCCGGATAGGCACCCATCAGGCCGATGTAACTGGGAATCTGTTGCGTTGATTGGAAGCTGGCCCAGCCCGGCTTGGCCGGCTGGTTCGTTTGCAAGGCGGTGCTTGGGCACTTGAAACTGGTGATCGTCAGGTTGCTGAGCACCGGCGAGGCGGGGTCGGTGGTGTCGGCCTGGTTCACTTGCCTGAAAGCACCCTCCTGTTCGATGAACGGAAGGACATGAATTCGCCAATTCGCGGCGGAGGCACTCGCCCCCTGTCCCTTGGGAAAATAGCCGAATGAGCTTTCGTAATTATGCAGGGCCGTTCCAAGCTGCTTCAGGTTGTTGGAACAGCTCATCCGGTTGGCGGCCTCACGCACCTTCTGAACGGCAGGAACAAGCAGGCCGATGAGAACCGCGATAATGGCTATGACGACAAGAAGTTCAATCAGGGTAAAAGCGGAGCGTAGGCGATCCATGATCAACCCCTCCTTGAGGACCATGAGGTCCTGGCAGGGAAGAGGTGCATGAATAATGAAATGTGCTGGCCAAATTGTCAACCACGGCTTTTCATATGTCCGCGGACGGGCGTGTATCCCCGGCAAGCCAATTGATGGATTTAAAAGGTCGTGATTTTGTCAAGTACCCGGTGAACGGCCCGCCCGCATTTCAGCGAATGGACATCGGCTCAATCGGCAGCAGGTACACCGGGCCGCCCCTGAGGTTAGCCAGCCCGGCCCCGATCGACAGGGCCTTTCGGGCACCCGGGCCGGCGGCCCCATTGGCCAAGGCCTGTCCGAACGCGTTCGTCATGGCGCCGACGCCCAACTCGAAATCGAGGAGCGAATCAAGGACGCTGCCGGCCTTGGGCAGGCGAAGCAACTCGGGTGGCTTGTCCTTGGGCATGTCGGTCAGGTCGCGCGCCACGAGGATGGCCTGATCCAAGGTGCCTAGTTCATCCACCAGTCCGTTGGCGAGAGCCTGCCGGCCCGTCCAGACCCTGCCGCCGGCCAGGGACTTGATCTTTTCCACGCCCATGCCGGCCTTCCCGGCGTTCTTGCGTCCCTCGGCGGCCTTGGCGAGGAACTGCCCGTAAGTTTCCTCGATGAGCTTCGACATCGACTGGCGTTCGGAATCGGAAAACGGGTTGCCGCCGCTGAGCACCCCCGCGTTGGCTCCCCGGCTCACCACCTCGGTGCGCAACCCGGCCTTTTCCATGACCGGTCCATAGGCCACCTTGCCGCCGACAACCCCGATCGACCCGGTGATGACCGATGGTTCGGCGATGATCCGGCGGGCCGCCATCGCGATGTAGTATCCCCCGCTGGCGGCGACATCACCCATGCTGGCGATGACAGGTTTCTTGCAACGCCTGAGCTCGGCCCAGATGAGGTCGCTGGCCAGCGCCGATCCGCCGGGGCTGTCGATCCTCAGCACGATCGCCTTGACAGTGGCGTCGTCCTCGGCCTGCCTGATCGCCTCGACGATGGTATCGCTGCCCACCTTGGAGCCCATCAGGCCCACGCCGCTCTTGCCCGTGTCGATGGCGCCGACGGCGTAGATGACGGCGACGCGCGGATCCTTGCCTGCCTTGGACTTCGGCGGATTCAGGGCCTTGAGAAGAGAAAAGGGATTGGAGAAGTCGATTTCAGTCGCCTTCTTCTTCTCATAGTCGTTCACCACCTGGGCTCCGGCCCCGGCGAACCCGATGGCCCGCTCGAGCGCCTCGTGCCGGTAACCGACGCGGTCGAGAAGGCCGGCCTCAAGGGCGTCGCGCGCGGACAGCGGCGCCTTGTCGATGGCGGCCTTGACTCCCAGGGCGGTGAGCTTGCCCGCGGGGCGGGCCTTCAGGATGCCGCCGATGATCGCCTTGTTGAAGAAATCGTCGAGCATCTCGGTCATCTGGCGGCGGGCCGGTTCGCTCAGGCTGGTGCGGGTGTAAGGCTCCACCGCCGACTTGAAGTCACCCACCTTCAGGAAATCGGCCTTCACACCCAAAAGATCGAAAATTTCCTTGTAAAAGTAGACCTCGCTGCGTACGCCAACCAGCATCATCCAGGCCGATTCCGGCATCCAGAACTCGTCGGCCTCGAGGCCGAGCAGGATGTCGCGCGACTCACCTGATGACGAATAGGCGACGACCTTCTTGCCGGCCTTGCGGACCGCTGAAACGGCGTCACGCAACTCGTCGAGCAATCCGAATCCGCACTCGACGCCGGCAAGGTCGAGGAACACGGCGCGCACCGCCTTGTCCGACTGGGCCTTGGCAAGCCTCTCCCTGATGAAGTGCAGGTCCTTCTCGGCGCGCATCGAATCGGCGGAGACGGTGCCCTCGCCCACCTCGCCGGACAGGCGCACATGCGCCACCTTGGGATTGGGAGCGTCATCGGCGCAACGGGCGGTGCCCGCGGCAACGCCGATGGCCAGGAATGCCGCGAGGCTCGCAACAAGGACAGCGCGCATGACTCATATCCTCCCGTTCATGGCCGCGGGTTCGAATCGCAAGGTCGGCTGACAAACGCATTCTAGGGCACCGGCGCCCGCGGCATGGGCTGGCCGGGGCGTCACTTCCGCTCCTCGGCGCTAAAGCGCACATTCGAGTTCATGACGAAGACCTTGCCGTGGGCGCGGAGATCCCGGGTCCTGCCGCGAGCCAGGGTAAACCGCACCTGTTCCGGGAAAGACTCGAGCACGGCGTGCTCGAGCTTGTCGCCGCCGGAACCCCTCCACGCGAACACGAGCACGACCTGGCTGGCGAAGTCCACCTTCCGGGTGACGATGGCCAAGGCCTCCTTGTCGAACGCCTTGGCGGCCTCTTCCGGCGTCCTGATGACGGCGGGCTTGTTCCACGCCGCCGGTTCGACCGTCACCTTGCCGGGCGCCACCGCCAATTCGGCGATGGGCTCGCGCGCGGCCGGCGGCAAGGCCATGGCCCACGACATCAGCGATATCCAAACAACCTTGTTCATGGTGAGGCCTTTACTGGATGGTTGGAAAAGACGCGCGGCCTGCCGGTGGCCATTTGGGAAAGCGGCGGGCGTTCAACTCCCGGGGAGTGATTTCCCCCGCTTGTCGTATCCACCGCGACCACGCTCCCGGGATATCGCTCCCGATAGATGATCCTGGGCCGGAACCCAAAGTAATTCATCACATCGTACATGGGAATGCTCATCTGGAAATCCCATGCCGGATTCTGGCCGTAGGAATCCTTGCTGACGCCCCCCCGCTGGGTGCTTGAAAACTTCACTGGCCATGGTTCTTGCCAGAATGATGGTTGCAGCCCGTGCGGCGAGGCGCCCGGGTGGCGATATTTCAACTTTCCCCGGGAGAAGCGCGACAAGCGGAGCGGGAACAAGGTCCGGCCGAGTGCCGCTTTGCGCAATCATGGGCCCGGGGGTTTCGCGCCACGGGCGCACCGGGTAGTCTCGACCTGCTCGCCCTGCTGACCCACCCGCCCCCTTGAGGAAACTAGCATGCGGACATTGGCGGCCTTCGTTTCATTCGTGGTGTTCCCCGCCCTCACCCTCACCGGCTCGGCATGGTTGTTCCAGGGAAACGATGACGCCGCGCGCGCCGTGGCCTTGGTACTGTTCCAGTCCCTCGACGAGGAACAGAAGGGCCTGGCCCTGAAGCCCTTCGAGGACAAGGACAGGCACGCCGAGGTTTTCCCGGCCGCTGAACGCAAGGGACTGCCCCTGGACAAGCTCATGCCGGCGCAGGTCGCCCTTGTGGACAAGATGCTGCTGGCGATGACCTCCGAGTATGGCGCGGGACGCTGCAAGGAGATCGCCAAGCAAACCCCGGCGAACCGCAGGTATGTGAACTTCTTCGGGGCGCCTGGCGCGGGCAAGTCGTTCGCCTTCAGGATCGCCCAGCACCATCTCACGCTGGTTCACTGTGAATTCCAACCCGACATGGGCCGGGAGTTCGGGCCGGTGCTTCTGGGGGGCAATCCCGTCGGCCAACTTTGGGAGGCCGAGGAGTCAATCCTGCTGGAGCTGGCCAAGAGCCTTGACAAGGAAGCCCTTGAAAAGCTCAAGGGGCCCGGGGGATCGGGACAGGCGGTGGGCAAGGCGGGAGTGGCGCTCAAGGACCTTCCCAAGCCGGCGGCGGAACTGGCGCGCAAGCTGCTCGCCAAGAGGCTCGAGGTCTTTTCCGCCGACCGCAAGTCGAAGTTCGAGTCGATCATCGCCGCGCAGGGTGGCGTCGATTCCCTGCGCTTGGTGCTCAACGGAAACGCCACCGCTGGTCACCTGCAGGGCGGAAACTATTCGTGGAAGTTCGGCAATGACTCGGTCCTGGTGGATTGGCAAACCGCCGGCAAGAACCACCTTCACCTCACGGTGCGGGCCAGGGCCAAGGGATAAGTCCGATTAAGCCGGGCGGCCACGACGGGCGCGGTGGAGTTATCCGGCTTAAGGAAGATCATGTAAGGCGGGATTAATTGCCCGCGAGGAAAGGATTGGGGGAGCCATTAGGCCCCCCCAATCCATGGCACGCTGAAGAAAATCAGACGGTATAGGTGGTGCTGGCGGTGGTGCCGCCGCGGCCTGTCCAGTTCGTGTGGTGGAACTCGCCCCTGGGGCGGTCGGTGCGTTCGTAGGTGTGGGCACCGAAGTAGTCGCGCTGGGCCTGCAGCAGGTTGGCGGGCAGGCGGGCGGTACGGTAACTGTCGAAGAACGCCAGCGCCGTGCTGAACGCGGGAACGGGGATGCCCGCCGTGACGGCGGTGGCCACCGTGCGGCGCCAGCCAGCCTGGCAACGCTCGATCTCGCCCTTGAAGTAGTCATCCAGCAGCAGGCTGGTGAGGGCCGGGTTCTTGTCGAACGCCTCCTTGATCTTGCCCAAAAACCGGCTGCGGATGATGCAACCTCCGCGCCACATCAGGGCGATGCCGCCATAGTTGAGGTGCCAGTTGTAGGCCTGCGCCGCGGCGCGCATCAGCATGTAGCCCTGGGCGTAGCTGATGATCTTCGAGGCGTAGAGGGCGTCGTGGATCGCTGAAACGATCGCGGCGCGGTCACCATCGATATTCGGCGAGGGGCCCTTCAGCACCGTGGAGGCGGCCACACGCTGATCCTTCAGCGCCGAGACGCACCGGCTGTACACGGCCTCGGCGATCAGGGTGATGGGGATGCCCATCTCCATGGAGTCGATCACCGTCCATTTTCCGGTTCCCTTCTGCCCGGCGGTGTCGAGGATGCGGTCCACCAGCGGGGCGCCGTCCGTGTCCTTGTAGGCCAGGATGTCCCGGGTGATCTCAACCAGATAGCTGTCGAGCGGACCCTTGTTCCACTCGGCGAACACCTTGTGCATCTCGTCGGCGGACATGCCGAGGCCGTCGCGCATGAGGTTGTAGGCTTCGCAGGTGAGTTGCATGTCGCCGTATTCGATGCCATTGTGGACCATCTTCACATAGTGTCCGGCGCCGCCCTCGCCTACCCAATCGCAGCAAGGTGCCCCGCCTTCCACCTTGGCGGAAACCGATTGGAAAATCTCCTTCACATGAGGCCACGCGGCGGGACTGCCGCCGGGCATGATGCTCGGGCCGTGGCGGGCCCCTTCCTCGCCGCCGGAAACCCCCGTGCCAATGAACAGCAGGCCTTTGGCCTCAAGCTCCTTGTGCCGGCGGGCGGAGTCGCCGAACAGGCTGTTGCCGCCGTCGATGATGATGTCGCCGGGTTCCAGGTGGGGGGCCACCTGGGCGATGAAGTCGTCCACGGCCTGCCCGGCCTTGACCAGCATCATGACGCGGCGGGGCCGCTTCAGCTTGGAAACCATCTCGGCGATGGAGTGGGCGCCCAGCACCTTGGTGCCCTTGGCCTCGTTGGCAAGGAACTCATCCACCTTGCTCACCGTGCGGTTGTAAGCCACCACGGTGAACCCGTGGTCGTTCATGTTCAGGATGAGGTTCTGCCCCATCACGGCCAATCCGATGAGCGCCAGGTCGCCTTGGGGTTCCGCCATTTCTTGCCTCGTCTTCGCGTCTGTCTAGTGGGACTCCGGTGCCTGTTGGCCCGGATCGAACTTCTAGTCTAGGGAATCAGAACTCGGGCGGAAGGCGGGGCATGGGTCGATCTTTTACCCCCGCGCCGATAACCTGAATCCATCGGGCTGCGGGAGAATGCGGGCATGCAACGGGTGGTTTGCTTCATCCTGGGTGGGGGTCACGGCAGCGGCCTGTATCCGCTCACCCTCAACCGCAGCGTTCCCGCGGTGCCACTGGCGGGCAAATACCGCCTCATCGATGTGCCTGTCAGCAACTGCATCAACAGCGGCATCCAGCGCATTTTCGTCCTGACGCAGTACCAAAGCGTCAGCCTTCACCGGCATGTGACCAACACCTTCAAGATGGACCCGTTCCACGGCGGGTTCGTCGAGGTTCTCGCGGCCCAGCAGACCAACGAGGCCAGCGACTGGTACAAGGGTACCGGCGATGCCCTGCGCAAGAACCTGAGCTACGCCGAAGGCGATGGAGGATGCACGGATGTGCTGGTGCTTTCCGCCGATCAGCTGTACCGGATGGACTTCCGCTCCCTGGTGATGGGTCACAGGGCCAGTGGCGCCGCCTGCACCATCCCCGTCACTTCCGTGGGCCCCAACCGGGCCCGCCGGATGGGCATCGTCGAGCTTGACGCCGGGCAATGGGTGCGCGGGTTCGTGGAAAAGCCAAGCGCCGAGAGCCTTGATACCCTCTACCGGGAGAATGCGGAGGATGCGAGCAGGCCGTTCCTGGCCTCGATGGGCATCTACCTGTTCCAGTTGAGCGCCCTCAAGGAGGCGTTCGCCTCCCTGCCGAACGCCACCGACCTGGTCACCCAGGTCATTCCCACGCTGGTGAACCCCGGGCGGGTGCGCGCGCACCGGCACCACGGCTTCTGGGAGGACATGGGCACGATTCGTTCCTACTTCTCCACCCACATGGCCCTCGCCGGGGAAAAGCCACCCTTCGAGTTCCATTCCACCGAGGGCGTCATCTACACGCGCATGCGCAACCTGCCCGGCTCGCGGGTGCAGTCGTGCACGGTGCGCAACACGCTGGTTTCCGACGGTTGCGAAATCGGCGAAGCTTCGGTGCTGGAGCAGTCGGTCATCGGGGTGCGCAGCGTCATCGGCAAGCGCGTCACGCTGCGCAACTCCATTTTGATGGGATCCAACTTCACCGAATCACCGGCGGACCGGGAACTGCGCGCCGGCAGCGCCGAGCCTCCCATGGGTATTGGCGAGGGAACCATCATCGAGCAGGCGATCATCGACAAGAACTTCCGCATCGGCCGCGATTGCCGGCTGGTGAACGCCGGGCAGGTGCAGTTCGCCGACGGCCCGTTCTACTCCATCCGCGACGGGGTGATCCTGCTGCCGGCCAACGCCGTGGTGCCCGACGGCACCATCATCAGCTAATTCGAATCGCCCGACCTGCGATGGGGGCGAGCGGATGAGGCTCATGGGGCTTACGCCCCACGCCCGCCCATTTGCCGTGGCACGCCTCACGCTAGCCTTGTTGCTTCCCGTTGTCAGGCGGCGCGCAGCAGCGAGATGATCCTTTCAAAGTCCTCGGTGGAATCAAAGGCCACCACCAGCGCGCCCTTCTCGGCACCCTTGAGGCGTATGTCCACCTTCAGCGACAGCTTGCCGGCCAATTCGCGCTCGATGCCCAGCACATGCTCGGTTTTCTCCACCTTGGGCTCGGTGGCGCCACGGGCCGGTTCCTGCGCGGGCGCGGGTGCCTGCCGGGACAACTGCTCGGTGGCATGCACGGACAGGCCCAGGGAGATGACTTGACGGCACAGCATCACCTGGGCCTCGGCGCCCTGCGCGCCCTTGATCACCTTGGCATGCCCCATCGAGATCTGACCGCCACGAACGGCATCCTGCACCGCCTGGGGCAGGTCGAGCAGGCCCACGATGTTGCTGATGGTCGGCCGGGCCAGGCCCAGGCGCGCGGCCAGTTGCTCATGCGTCATCTGGAAGCGATCAAGATAGTCCTTGAAGCCGATCGCCTTCTCAATGGGGTTGAGGTCGGTGCGCTGGATGTTCTCAACCAGCGCCGCTTCCATCACCTGCTGGTCGTCGAAGTCGACCACGCGCACGGGCACCTCGGCCAGGCCGGCATCGATGGCGGCGCGCAGGCGGCGCTCGCCCGCGATGAGTTCGTAGCGGTCGCCCCGTGGACGCACCACCAATGGCTGAAGCACCCCGTGGGTCTTGATGGTTTGCCTGAGGCTTTCAAGCTGTTCGGGATCGAAGTGCTTGCGGGGCTGGTTGGGATTCTGGTCGATCACGGCGATCGCCACGGTGGACCCACCCGTTCCCGACCCCGCGCCATCTCCGAGGATCGCATCCAGTCCCTTTCCCATCACCGACCGGCCCGCTGCTCGTTCCATGACCATGCTCTCCATCGCCTCCCGCTCCGGAAGGACATGGAGTCGGTGCATACGGCGAAAGGGGTCGCCGGGGCAAGACCTGTGGGATGTTCCACGAGGAACAACGGGGGAAAAGGTTCCATGTGGAACCATCAAAGGCGCTGGTAGGCGGGAGATCCGGCCATGGTGATCGGCTGGAAACGATCGCTGATGCCATACAGGCTTTCGGCACCGCCAAGAACCAGCAACCCTCCCGCTGGAAGCGATCGCCAGAATTCCTCCACCACGCGCTTCTTGAGCGCCTCATCAAAGTAGATGAGCACATTCCGGCAGAACACGACATCGAACAGGCCCACGGAAGCCGGTGCGGCATCGGCGAAGTTGACTCGGCGGTAATCGATCATGCGGGCGACCTCGGTCGAGACGGCCCAGCCCGGTTCATCCGGGGTGAAGTAGCGGGCCCGAAGGTCCGCCGGCATGCCCCGCTCGAGTTCCGCCGCGCTGTAGCGGCCCTCGCGCGCCATCTTGATGATTCGGGCGCTGATGTCCGTGGCCACGATCACGAAGTCGGCGGGCCTGAGGTCGGCGGCCGCCCCGGACCGCAACCACTCCAGCGCGCTGATGGCCAGCGACACCGGTTCCTGCCCCGTGGAGCAGGCCGCCGACCAAATGCGGATGGGCCGGGGTGGAAGCAGGCTTGCGGCGCGGTCGGCCAGCCACCTTTGCCGGGCAGAGGGAAGCATGGCGGCGCGTAGCGCCTCGAACGGGTGACGGTCGCGGAAGAACGATGTCTCGTGGGTGACAATGGCCTCCACCACACGATCGGCCACGCCCGCCTGGCGACCGTCGAGGAGACGGTCGCGCAGCGCCTCATAGCTTGGCAGGGAAAAGTCCTTGAGAAGTCCCGACAGGCGATGCTCCAGCAGGTAGGCCTTGTCCGGCCCCAGCACCACCCCGCATTCACGCGTGATCCAGCGGGATATGTCGGCTTGTGTTTCCCTTGAAAGGGGCTTGGGCTGGCTCATGGCTGGGTCCTCCTGCCGGCCCGGGAGAGTTCAGCCAAGGCTCCTGGTAGTTCCTCGAGGGGGGCGACCGCGTCGGCCAACCCGGCGGCCACGATGCTTCCGGGCATTCCCCACACGACGCTTGTGGCCTCGTCCTGGGCCAGCACGAGGCCGCCGGCGCGCTTGATGGCCGTGGCGCCTTCTGTTCCATCCTGGCCCATGCCCGTGAGCACCAACACGGCCGAATGCGCCCCGCAGGCGATCGCCATCGACCTGAAAAGCACATTGGCCGCCGGCCGGCATCCGCACTCGGGAGCCTCCTCGTTGAGGCACGCCATCAGGGCGCCATTGGGGTTGCGCGCCACCGCCAGGTGACGGCCTCCCGGCGCCACGCGAACCATCGGGCCAATCAGTTCCTCGCCGTCGGTGGCCTCGGCGACGCTCACCGAAACCTGACGGCCGAGGCTTTCGGCCAGCGAGGCGGTGAAACCCTTGGGCATGTGCTGGACAATGAGGATCGGGCAGGCCACCCTGGCCGCCAGCAGCGGCAGGAAGGTGCCCAAGGCTCGCGGGCCCCCGGTGGATACCCCCACGCCGACAATCGCCAGGCCGGCCTCCGCTCCCCGCGGCGGGCGCTCGGCGGGCTTGGCAAGGGCTGGCAACGCTCCGGACGAACCTCCTGGCTCCTTGCCGGAAAACCCCATCCGGAGCAGGCGGTTGGTTCGATGGGTTTGGAACGCCGAAACTTTTTCAGCCAGTTCGGCCATCAGTCGGGCCTTGTTGGAGGCGAAGTCGACGCCCGACGGCTTGGGAATGAAATCGAAGGCCCCCCCCTTGAGCGCGTCGATCGTCGCCTTGGCGCCTTGGGTCGTGTGCGAACTGATCATCACCACGCCCACGGGCAAACGATCGGGCCGCTCGCGGTTGAACCGGGCTATGGCCTGGAGGGTCGCCATCCCGTCCATGCCCGGCATTTCCAGGTCGAGGGTGACGAGGTCGACCGGACGGTCGGCCAATACCTGCAGCGCCTTCTCTCCCGAGAAAACCGACTCGACGACACGGGCCCCGGCAATGGATTGGAACGCGTCCGCCAGCGCGGCGCGGAAGATCCGGGAGTCGTCGACAATCAGGACGCGCAGCGGTTCGGCCATGCCGTCATCGTAGCGGCAGGCGGGCCTTTCAGGTGAGCTTGAACTGGCGGACCGCCTGCCTCATCGCCTCGGCCAGGTCACCCAGTTCGGCGCTGCTGGCGTGAACCGCCGTGGCGCTTCGGGCGCCCAACCGGCTGGCCTCGCTGACGCCATGGATGTTGGTGGCGATCGTCTGGACCACGCGCGCCGCCTCGGCGGCGCCCTGGGAAAGGTTGCGGGTTCCCGCTGCGGCCTCGCTGGTGTTGCGGGCCGTGTCGTTGGCGCCGCGAGCCACCTCGCGGATGGCCGTGGCGATCCGTGAGACATTCTGGTTCGCCTCGCCCACATGCCTCTTGATGCCGGCGGCCGTTTCCGTCTGGCTGGCCACCGACCCGGATATCCGCCCCGCCGAAGTGCTCACCTCGCCGATCTTCACGATCACCCCGCCCATCGACGAAACAGCCTGGCGGGAACCCCGCCTCACATCGTCGATGCGTGTCGCGATCTCGCTGGCGCTGCGCGCCGATTGCTGGGCCAGTTCCTTGATCTCCGCGGCGACCACGGCGAAACCCTTGCCCGCATCGCCCGCCGTCGTCGCCTCGATGGTGGCGTTGAGCGCCAGCAGGTTCGTCTGCAGGGCGAAACCCTTGATCGTGTCGGTGACCTTGGTGATCTCGTCGGCGGCATGGTCGAGTGCCGTCAGCGTCTGGTTCGCCGACTCCACCATGGTTCTCGCCTTCTCGGTCATTTCCGAACCCTCGCGCGCCTCCCGCGCCACCAACAGCAGCGACTGGTTGATCTCCTCGATCGACTTTGCCAGGGAAGCCACGGTTTGGCTCGCGCCCTCGGCGGCGTCGGAAATACCCTTCACATTCACGCTGATCTCCTCGCTGGCGCTGGAGACCGAGGAGACATTCATGTTGAGCTGTTCCGAGGCGCCGGCCATCGACTGGATCGTGGCCGTCATCTCCTCGGTGCCAGCGGCAACCGTCGAGGCTTGCGTCGTGGTCTCCTCGCTTTGGGCCATCATGTCGCCCGCCAGTTTCTGGAGTTGCCCGGAGGAACGGGCCAGGTTTTCGGCAACCGAGGCGACCTTGCCCATGAGGCCCGCCAGATGGTCGCTGACGCCGTCGAGAGCCCGGGTCATCTCGCCGATCTCGTCGCGGCGGTCGAGGTTGAGCCTTTGGGTGAGGTCGCCCGCCGCCATGCGCCGCAAGTTCGCCAGCACCATCTTCAGCGGATTGCCAATGCCCCTTTCGATCCCCAGCCCAAGCCCGATTCCGATGACAATGCCCGCGACGGTGACGGCGCCGATGCCGATCAGCGCCGTCCGGTACGAATCGTCCACTTCCGCCTTGTCGGCCTCGAGGCGCTTCCCAAGGCTGTCGATGAGGCCGCCCATCTGCTCGTCGCAGGCGTTGGCGGCGCGCGTGGCCTCGCCCTGGCTCAACGACGATGACAGAGCCGTTGAATTGGCATGGGACAATCTCCGCACCTCATCGGCCAACCCCTGGGCGATCCGGCTTTTCTCTCGCACCCTGCCGATGTCGGCCCGATCCTTGTCCTCGGCCAACTCCGCCACCTCGTCGATCGACTTGGAAATCCGGCCCTGGAGTTCGTGGACATCCCTGTCGAGGTTGCCCATCTCCTGTTCATCCGTCGCCAGGTTGTGCGAAACCAGCATCAGCCGAAGCTTGTCCGTGGCATCCTGCAGGCGGGAAGCGGCCTGGTGGCGACGGAGGGCCCTGAGTCCCTTGGAGGCATCCTTGGCCTGGTCGGAGGCCTTGCCATCGGCTTCCGCCGACTTTTGCTGGTCGCGGCAGAAGGCCCCGATCTCCTCGAGGTTCCTGGCGAGGTCACCCTCGATAATCCTCCACGCCTTGATGTTCGAGTTCAGCACGGCGATGGCCAGCAGCTTTTCCTGGACGCGGCGGAACTCGTCCCAGTGGCGGTTGAAGTCATCCAGCTGGGAGCGTTCCTGAGCGTAGGAGGCCTTGTCGAGCACCTGGGCGAGGCTGGCCCTGAATTCGTTGGCTTCCCTGATTTGACCCCTGGCCAAGTCGGCGAATCGCGCCGATTCGCCGTCATCCTGCGTCAGCACCGACGACTTCTCATGCCTGATCACCTGCAGGATCCGGTTCCTCACCTTGAAGGCGTGTTCCAACGCCTTGGAGGTGACATCCACCATCTGCCGGGTCCTCGAGTTGAACAGCGAAAGCTTGAAGGCGCCAACTGCCGCCACCACGATCGTGATGAGCAGCAGCATCGAGACCAGCACCGCCAGCTTCCACGCCATCGACAGGTTCTTCATGACTTCTCTCCACCATCAGGTTCGCGTTGGGAAACGGCGGAAATCAGGGCTTCCGCGCGCACCATGGTCAGCATGTCGTCCTTGGCGGCCATCGCCGAGGCCACCAGCGGCCCGGACGAATCGAGCGACGGGCCAGCGAGCGGCAGGATGCCGCCGATCTCGTCGACCACGACCCCCAACGATGGCCCCGCCGTTTCGTTGAACAGGATCAGCAGGTCGGATTCGGAGGGGGCCTTTTCGGGAAGTCCCAACAGGGCCCGAATGTTCAGGATGAGGTGGATCCGGCCGCGCAGGTTCACCAGGCCATGGATGCCGCGGTGGGCCAAGGGCACCGGAACCCACGGCGAGTAGGGATGCACCTCGCGCACCCTGGCCAGGTCGAAGCCGTATAGCCTGCCGTCGAGGCGGAAGGAGCAGGCATGGGAACCCCGTTCGCTCATGCCGCGCCCTCCCAGGCATCGGCCAGGGCCAGGGGATCCAGCATGAGGGTGAGCTTGCCGGCCTGTTCGGACCGCACCCGGATCTCGGCGGCTCCCGTCACGCCGGGGCCCTTCAGGGGCGGCGCCTGCCTCAGGCGGGGTTCCTCGACCGTGTCGATGATGTCGGCCACGACGAAGCCGGCGTTGCGGGGGAATTTACCCTTGGGTAATAGCAGATAGCCCGAGTCGGGTTTTTCATCGCGGGGAAGGCCGGGAACGACCTCGGCCAGGCCGACCATCGGGCTGATTCCCTCGGCGTGGCTGAGCGAGGCGCGTCCGCCCACCAGCGTCGCCTGGCCCGGGCCAAACCGCACGACCTTCCTGATCGACTCGAGCGGCGCGCTGAAGCGCCCCCCCGCGTGGTCCTCGAACACCAGGTGCAGTTTCCCGGCGGCATCGGCCACCGTCTCCGACACCGCCACCGCGGGAACGGGGTTGGCACCCGACCGGCGAGCCAGTTTGTCCATGTCGAGGATCAACGAGACAAGCCCGTCGCCCAGCACCGTGGCACCGGAAAACAGGCCGATCGCCTCCAGGGCCGGATGCAGCGGCTTGACGACGATCTCCTCGGGGTTGCGAACCTTGTCGATCACCACGCCCAATCGTCCCGAACCGGCGCGGACCACGGCCAGGAACCGCGGTTCCCCATCCGCGGGCGCCGCCGCTCCGAGCCATTCTCCCAGGCGCACCACCGGCACAAGCTGGTCGCGAAGGCGGTAGACCAGCCTGTCGTGCGAGACCTCAACCCGCTGGCGGGAGGCGCCGTCGAGCAGCACCAGTTCCTCGAGGTCGCGCTGGGGCACGCAGAGGCGGTTGCCGCCAGCCTCCACGACGAGGCATGGAATGATGGCCAGGGTGAGCGGGAGCCTCAGGTGGAATTCGGTGCCCCGGCCGGGTTCGGAATCAATCCTGAGGTTGCCGCCGATGGAGGCCAGGTTGGCCTGGACGACATCGAGGCCCACACCCCGTCCGGAGAGGTCGGTCACTTTTTCCGCGGTGGAAAAGCCCGGCTTCAGCACGAGCTCCTGAAGCTGAGAGGGGGTCATGCCAGCCGACTCCTCGCGGCTGATCAATCCCCGTTCCAACGCCTTGCGCGCCACGCGCGCCGGATCGATTCCCGCGCCATCATCCCTCACCACCACATGGATCTGGCTGCCCTCATGGTGCGCCTCGAGGCAGATCGCGCCCGTCGCCGGCTTCCCCGCCTTCAGGCGGTCGGCCGGGTATTCAATCCCGTGGTCGCACGCGTTGCGGATCAGGTGAGTCAGCGGATCGGCCAGCTTCTCGATCACGCCCTTGTCGAGTTCCACCTCGGTTCCGGATATCGCCAGGTCGATCGACTTTCCCAACTGCCGGGCGATGTCGCGCGCCACGCGGGGAAACCTCTGGAACAGGTTTCCCACCGGCTGCATCCGTGTCTCCGTCACCGACCTCTGGATCTCGCTCGTGACCAGGTTCAGCCGCTGGACCAGTTCCCGCTCGGAGGAATCGCGCGGCTCGAACTTCTTGAGCGCCTGGTTGCGGACCAGCACCAGTTCGCTGGCCAGAGTCATCAGCCTGTCGGCGACCTCAACCGAAATGCGGATCGTCCGGTCGCGTTCAGGGTCGGCGGGCAAGGCGCCCGCGCTTCCATGGTCGGGAGGCTGGATGGGGGGCAGCGTGTGCTCGGCAATCATGGTCGCGGTGGAGGATGTCCCGGAAGCCGCCGATGCCAACCGCGCCGCGATTGGCCCCGCCTCGGAGGATTCCGACGCTTCCGGATTTTCCACCATGCGCCCCAGGCAGTCGCCAGCCTGTAGGAGCAAGTCGATCAGGTTCGGAGCAACCTCGAGGGTTCCCCTCCGAAGCTTGTCAAGCAACGACTCGGCGGCGTGGGAAAGCTCTTCCACCCCCTTGAGGCCAAGGTAAGCGGCGCCCCCCTTGATGGAATGCAGGGCGCGGAACAGGCGGTTCAGTTCCTCGCCTTTGGCAGGGCCTTCCTGACGCTCAAGCCTGACCAAGCCCTCGCTGTACCGGGCCAGGTGTTCCCTGGCCTCGGCGCGGAACTCGTCAAATAGCGCCAAGTCTTCCATCCACTGCACCAAACAACAATGTGGCCAATGTAGGAATTCTGGGGTTTTTGGATATTGTGTTCCAGCGTTCTTGATTCATTTTTCCACCGGCCTGCCTATGACTCCCGCCCGGGTTTTGGGTTGTGCCGGTTATTCTGGTTTCATGCGATCGCTGGCTTGTGTCGCTTGGCTTGCTTGCGCCCTCGGCGCCCCCGCGGCGCTCCACCTTCCCATGGAAGTGCTGGAACCTCTCCCCGCCTCATGGCGGGGCATGGCCCTCGACCTCCAGTCCCTGCGGTTGGCCGGCAACCCGGCGGCAACCAACAGCGGATCCCGCGCCGCCTACCTGAGGGCGCTTTCCCGGCTGGAAACAACAGACAAACCCTCTCCCGATGACGACGCCACGCGAGGCGGCCTGCTGTTGCGCGTTGGCAGGCCCGAACAGGCGCTCGCCTTCCTGCGCGGAGCCAATGCGAGGCACCCCGACCATCCGGCCCTGATGGCGCACCTGGCCACGGCGATGACCGTGCTGGGCGACCATGCCGGAGCCGAAAGGGTGCTGTTGGCGGCGCGCCCGCTGGTGCCTGAACCTTGGCGCCGGGTGGAGTCGGCGCACCTCGCGTTGGCGCGTGCCCGGCTGGCGAACTCGCCGCTGGCCATCTCCGATCCCGCCACATTGCAGGAACTGATGCTCAGCTTCCCCGCTGACGGCAGGCTGATGGCCGAAGCCGCCAAGGTGGCGCTCGCGACAGGTGACAAGGCCTCCGCGACGCGGCTGTTGGAGACGGCCATGGGTGAGCTGGGCGCCCGCGACGCGGCCACCCTTCGCCTGAGGCTGGAAATCGCGGCGGGTCGCCATGGGGAGCATTCGGCGCCTCCGCGCGCCCGATCCTACCGCCCTCTGTTCCCGCCGCCAGCAGGCCGGGAGCCAAAGGGTTCCAATTCCCCGGGGCCCTCAAGGGACTCCACGGCAAGAGGATCCGGATGTCGGGCTACGGCCAGTTCCTTGGCGACGAACCGGGCGAGGCGCCCTTCCTGCTGGTGGAACAGCCGTTTGGATGCTGGTGGTGCGAGCGGCCCGACCTGTCCGGCCAGGTGCTCGTCGACCTTGCCGATGGCGAGGTTCTAGCTCCCACGAGGCGCCTGCTCATTGTCGAGGGCACGCTCGAGCTCAACGCCACCGATCCCGAGAGGCATCCGATCGCCATACGGGATGCCAAGGCCAGGGCCGAGGATTAAACAAGAAAGATCGTTATTTTCCGGTAACAGTGAGCCAGACCGTCTCGAGCGAGATGCCCATGCGGGCGGGTACCAGCGCCGCCACCTCGGCCACGGCCGGTTCCCTGGCGCGGCCGACAACGCGGACGGGCCCCGACCACGCCTTGCCGTCGCCCTCAAGCTTGAGCGTTACGGCCGCCGCCGTGGCGCCCTTGGCATCGGATACGACCTCCGGCGCCTTCACCCCTGGCGGAAGTCCCTCGACGCCGATGGTAATCGCCCCCACCGGGCCCTTGCCGCGCCTCGTCACCTTCACGGCCAGTTCGCCGGGCTTGCCCGCGGGCAAAACGAGGGCGTCGGCGGCCACGCTGAGGTCGAATTCGGGATCGGGTGGGCGAACCGTGAGCACATAGCGGTGCCTGTCGCTCCCATGGGAGAACCGGTCGGCCACCTGAAGGATGTGGACTCCGTCGACGGCGGCGTTGACGGAAATCACCGGGTCGGGACTGGATCCCATGTCGTCCGCCTCGGTGATCACCTTCCCGGTGGGGTCAATCCAGCGAACCACCGGGTCGGTTGGATAGCCCAGCGTCCTGGCCTGCACGGTCACCAGCAGTCCCTGGCCTTTTTTCATCTCAACCGAATGAATGTTCTTTGCCCGGGGCGCGGCCAGGAAACCGGCAACCGCCGAGGGCACGGGAAGCACCGTGGGCCCGGCGCCGGCTTGCGGCACCAGCGGCTCGGGCGTCGCCCAGACCTCCATCATTCCGTGGATGCCGGGCGCGGCTACGCGCGCCCGCCTGGCCCCGCGCGGCACGGCGGCCCCATCGGATGCCTCGCGCTCGATCATCCCCGGCAGGGTTGGGAACGAAACGGCCCCCATGACACCCTTGGGAATGTTCCATCCCGCCGGTGCCGCGGCGACACCGGGCTTGCCCAGGGGCACCGCGGCGGGGACGGCGTGCGTGGCGAACGGCCCGGTGGTGAGGGAAAGCCGGTAAACATAGGCGGCGCCGCCGGCGAAGGCGATGCTGCTGTCGGGCATGGCGGGGAAGGCGAACAGGCGCACCGTGTGAATGCCATCCTCACGGGCCGAGTGGGCCAGGCGCGGGTCAAGCCCGAGGTCGTCGTGGTTCTCGGCCACCACGACCCCCGCGGGAGAAACCACCTGGAGCACGGCATCCATCGGGGAACCCAGGCGCGCGTTGGCGTCGAGCGCGGCGACGAGCGTCTGCCCCTTCCTCAGTTCCACGGGAAAGGCGTCGACATCCCCCTTGTCGAGAAGGCCGTTGACGGTGACGGGCAGCGACAGCGGCTTGGCGCCGGCGGGGCGGTTGTTGGGTTCCTTCTCGGAGACTTCGGGAAGATCCCCCACGAGAAACGGCACCACGGCGGAGGCTCCCTCGGGGGAATGGAGCCTGATCCATGTCCTGTCGACGGGAAGGTCCGGGGGAACCTCGATTTCCAACTTGCCGGATTCCTTGAGAGACAATGCCTTCAAGCCGGGCGCCCAAACCTTGACATCCTTCCAGGTGAAGGCGCCGGCGCAGGTGACGACAACCTTGCCGCCGCGCTGGCCGCCGGCGGGAGCGATGTGGGTGAGGGTGGGTGCCGCGCCGAGGACTGGCCCGGCGATCAGCAGGATGGCGGCAAGCGGGCGGATCACATCAGCTCCGCGATGGGGCGCGGATCGCTCACGAGGTGCGCGGGCCGCCCGTTGGCCCCGTAAAGGATCTTGCCGGGGTCGATGCCCAGCTTGAGGTAGACGCTCGAGACGAGGTTCTCGGGGCCGTAGATCTTTTCCATGGCGGCGTAGCCGCTGCGGTCGGTCGCGCCGACCACCTGGCCCCGGGGCGATCCGCACCCGGCCACCAGCACCGACATGGCGCTCGACCAATGGTCGCGGCCGGGAGTCTTCGAACCCGGCAAGGTGGAGATCTTAGGCGTGCGGCCGAACTCCCCCATCACCATGACAAGCGTGGTGTCGAGCATGCCTCGCTGGTCAAGGTCCTCGATGAGGGTGGCGACGACGGACTCGAGCGCCTGGCCCTGGGTCTTGAACTTGGGGAAGATGTCGGAATGGTGGTCCCAGCCGCCGTCGTTGATGGTGATGAAGGGGACTCCGGCCTCGACGAGGCGCCGGGCCAAGAGGGCGCGCTGGCCCAGGCCCGTCCGGCCGAACGCCTCGCGGACGCGGTCGGGCTCGCGATGAACCTCGAAGGCCTGCTGCGCCACCGCCGACTTCATGATCGAGACGGCCTGGTTGTAGTTCTCGTCGAGGCCTCGCACGGGGTCGCCGGCGGCGCGGTCCTGGAAGCGGACGAACTGGTCAAGCCGGGCGCGGAGGTCGCGGCGGTCGATGGCGCGTCCGTCGGTGACCTCGGAGGGGATCGTGACATCGCGCACGGAGAAGATGGCGCGGTTGGGGTCGTCGGGAACGACGAACGGGGCGTGGCGGGAGCCGAGGAAGTTGGGGCCTCCCGAGCGGGTCATGCTGGGGATGGAGAAATAGGAGGGCAGGCCGCCGCCGGCGCCCCGCTCATGGGAGACAACCGATCCCATGCTGGGGTGGAAGCTCACGAAGGCGCCGCAACTCACCGGCATGCGGGTGGGGGCGCCGGTCATCATGTAGTGGTTGCCGGCGCCATGGTTGTTCTGGTCGTGCCTGACGGAGCGGACAATGGTGAGCTTGTCGCTGATGGCGGCGAGCCGCTTCATGTTCTCCGAGAAGAACATGCCGGGAACCTTGGTGGGGATGGCCTTGTATTCACCCCGGATTTCAGCGGGGGCGTCGGGCTTGGGATCGAAGGTTTCGAAGTGGCTCGGGCCGCCATCGAGCCAGAACAGGATGCAACTGGTGGGCGGGGAGGAGGGTTGCCGGGCCCGGAGCGCCCCGGTGAGGCCGCCACCCAGAAGGGCTCCCAGCCCCAGGCTGAGCGACTCGCGACGGGTGAATCCCTCGCAGTTGCGGAATATGGCCATGGGAACCTCCAGTGTCAGTCGACAAAAACAAATTCAGGGGTGTTGAGCAAGGCCCAGAACAGATCCTCAACCGCGGCCTTGCGGGTCTTTCCGGAAACGGAGAAAACCTTCAGGGCCTCGGCCTTCTCCTTGCCGGAAGGGTTCCGTCCATAGGCCAGCAGGTACGCCTTGTCCACGATCGCCTCGTTCGTCTCGCCGGAAGCCGCCAGCGCGGCGGGGCGCGCCTTCTCCTGGCTGAACTTGCCGTTGACCGCCGGGGAATTCATCAGGTGGAGCACCTGGGGCGTGGTGCTGTCGGAGGTGCGTTCGCAGGGAGGATCCTGGTTGGGGTCGGGCCTGCCGAAGGTGTCGAGGAACAGGGACGAGGCGCGGAATGTCCAGAGTTCCACGGCGCGCGACCCGGGCGGCATGGCCGAGAAGGTCTCCTCGACTCCGAGGATGTCGTTGACGGCGTCGAGCAGGGTCTCGGCCCGCAACCGCTCGCGGTAGTAGCGCGAGAAGTTCCGCAGATCGCCGGCATTTCGCTCATTGGGAACCGATGACAAGGCGAATGTCCGCGAGGTCGCCACGAGCCTGATCAGCTTCTTGATGTCGTAGCCGCCCTTGCGGAACTGCCCGGCGAGGAAGTCGAGCAGCGCGCCGTTGGTGGCGGGGTTGGTGGCGCGGATGTCATCGACGGGCTCCACGATCCCCTGGCCCATCAGTTCGCGCCAGACGCGGTTGGCCATCACCTTGGGAAACCACGGGTTGGCCGGGTCGGTCATCCAACCGGCCAGGGCGACCCTCGGATCCTCGCCGGAAGGCACGGCGACGGAAGCGCCCGCCAGCAGCTTCGTCTCGACAGGCTCCCCGGTCCGGCCGTGCTTGAGGGTGCCCGTGTCGCGGGTGAAGATCGATTCCTCGCCTCCGGATATCGGAGGAGAGAGCCCCTGCCCCTTGCGGCCGATGCGCGAGAAGAACGCCGCGAAGCCGTAGAAATCGTCCTGGCTCCAGACCTCGAACGGATGATTGTGGCACTTGGCGCAGTCGAGCCTCACCCCGAGGAAAATCTGGCTCACCATGGAGGCGATCTCGACGGGCTCGGGCCGGTCACGGAAAATCACCACCGCGCCATTGTGCCAACTGGTGCCCTGGGCTGTCACCAGTTCCGTGGCGAACCGGTCGTAAGGCATGTTGGAGCGGAACGCCTGCCTGAGCCAGGAGTCGAGCGACCGGGTGGCCTTGATGCCGGCGCGGTACGGGTTCGGCCTCAGCAAGTCGGCCCACTTGTTGGCCCAGAAATCGGCGTATTCGGGACGCTCGAGCAATTGGTCGACCACCTTGCCCCGACGGTCGGGTGACTTGTCGGCCAGGAACGCCAGGACTTCCTCGGGCGAGGGAAGCCGGCCGATCAGCCTCAGGTGGGCCCGCCTGAGCCAAGTGGTGTCGGATGCCAGCCCCGAGGGGGTGATGCCCAGCACCTTGAGCTTGTCGCGAACATGGCCGTCGATCGGGTGGCCCGATTCAAGAACCGCGTAAGCGTCCCCCGACGGGGATCCCGACAGCGGAATGGTGATGGCGGTGACGGCGATGTGGTTCATGTAGCGGGCCATGATGGCGGCCTCGCCGGGCAAGGCTCCGGCCTTCACCACGCCCTCGCCCGCCACCGAAGCCACGGTGTTGTCGTTCGATTGGAAGGCGCTGCCGTCGGTCACATCCCGCCTTTCACCGCTGCTGTAAACCGCGACCACCTTCAGCTTCACCGACTCGCCCGGCTTCAAGGTGCGGGTGGGGGGTTCAGCCAACACCTTGACGATGCGCGGGGCGTCGGCGGGGGTCCGGGGCGCCCCGGCGGCAATCCATTCAGCAATGAGGCGGTAATACGGACCGTTCGGATCCAGTTTCTTTCCGCCCCCATGGGGCATCTGCCCGGTGGCTTTGCGCAACAGAAGGCTGTTGGCGGGGGATTCGGTCTGGATGCGGCGGCCTCGCGCTTCCCTGACGAGCGCGGCATGGTCGAAATCCGAGTCAAAGCCCAAAAGCGAAAGGGCGAAACCATTCTGGCCCCGGGATTTGCCGTGGCACGCCCCGGCATTGCAACCAAACCGCGTGAGCAGAGGTTGGATGTCCGCCTCGAAGGTCACCCGGGGGGTGGTTTCAGCAGCAGTCGCGGAGCTTTCAATCAGGAAGACCGCGGCCATGGCAACAGCCATTCCGGGGAATACCGACAGGTTGCAAGCCCTGCGCCGTTTCAAGATCCTTAGCCCCGGGGTGTCTTTTCGGGCTTGGCGGGAAGGCCAACTTCAAGCTTGGCAATTTATTAAATCTACCTTCTTATCGGACCAGCCGCAATGAATTCTTGGCCCGATCGGGCGTTCCGGTATAGAGTGCCGGGGCGATGGCGGGTCGGTCGACCCGCCCGCCCCTCGGGAACCACTCGATGAAAGTGTTTCAAGTATTGGCCATGGCGGCAGTTGTGGCCACGGCAGCTCATGCGGATGACTGGCCCCAATGGATGGGCCCCAAGCGTGACAATGTCTGGCGCGAGGAGGGCATCGCGGAACTCCTCCCCGCCTCCGGACCGAAGGCCGCCTGGCGAACCCCCGTCGCGGGCGGTTACGCCGGCCCCGCCGTGGCCGCCGGCAAGGTATTCGTGACCGACTATGTCACCAAGGAGGATGTGAAGGTCGACAATTTCTCGCGCGGCGCGTTCAGCGGCACCGAGAGGGTGCTGTGCCTCGACGAGAAAACCGGCGCCGTCCTCTGGAAGCATGAATACCCGGTGAAATATGCCATCTCCTACCCCGCGGGCCCCCGCTGCACGCCGAATGTCGACGGCGGCAAGGTCTACATCCTGGGTGCCGAGGGCAACCTGTTCTGCTTCGACACCGCCACAGGGAAAGTCGCCTGGGCCAAGGACCTCAAGGCCGAGTACAAGACCAACTCGGCGCTCTGGGGCTACGCCAGCCATCCGCTGATCGACGGCGACAAATTGATTTGCCTTGTCGGCGGCGAGGGAACCCACACCGTGGCGTTCGACAAGAACACCGGCAAGGAACTTTGGCGATCGCAAACGGCCAAGGAGCAGGGGTACTGCCCCCCGCTCATCATCAACGCCGCGGGAGTCCGCCAGCTCATCATCCCCCGTCCCGACGCCGTCGCCTCGCTCGATCCCGAAACGGGTAAATTGCTCTGGTCGGTTCCCTACGAGGCCTCCAACGGGTCGATCATCATGACGCCCGTGGTGAAGGACGACTACCTGTTCATCGCCGGCTACAGCAACAAGAACATGCTGCTCAAGCTGGCCAAGGACAAGCCGGGTGCCGAGGTTGTGTGGAAGGACAAGGCCAAGCAGGCCATTTCGCCGGTGAATGTGCAACCGATCCTGTTCGAGGGCGTCATGTATGGCCACGACCAGGACGGCGAGATGTCGGCGGTGGAACTGCCCAGCGGCCAAAGGCTGTGGAGCACCCCCGAGCCGATCGGCAAGCGCAAGGTGGGTTCCGGCACGGCGTTCATCACGCGCCAGGGCAACCGCCATTTCTTCTTCACCGAGACCGGGCACCTCGTGACAGGCATGCTATCGCCCAAGGGTTTCACGGAAACCAGCAGGGCCAAGCTGCTGGAACCGACCAACAACGCCTTCGGCAGGCCGGTGGTCTGGTGCGCCCCCGCCTACGCCAACAAGCGGATCTATGTCCGCAACGACAGCGAGATTGCCGCGTTCGAACTGGCCAAGTGACGCGAAACGGTTTCACAAGAGGGCGGGCGGGACTTCCAAGGTCCCGCCCGCGCCGTTTCACCTTGTCCGCTTCATGGTGTTTTGCCCGGGGAAAGGCCGTGTGCGGCCTTTCGGAATCACTTGTCGACCGCCTCCTTCAAAGCGGTGACGCTGATGATCCTTCTCTCGGCGACCTCGACACCCTTGCGGATGTTCAGGGTGCCCGTCACGGTGACATTCTTGCCGTTGAGCGACTCGGCCTTTTTCCGAAGTTCCTTTTGCTTGCCAAAATCCAGTTCATATGTGCTCTTTTCCGCCCTGAGGATCGTTCCCGTTGTCTCGCCTCCCGCGGCGAAAATGCCCGTGGCGAGCTTGCCCGTGAACTCCATCTTCCTGACTTCCTTCGGGTTGTCTTCGGCCCGGCAAAAAACCAGGACCATCGAAAGGCTCATGAAGAGCACCAGTGCCGCGCGCATGCCATGACTCCCCCGGGTGTCGCCGGGCAGCAATCCACAGGCATCCCGGCCTTGCGGATTGGATGATATCACAGCGAAGTCGCGCTGGAATCCCGCGATGAGTACTGCTAGAATTGACTATCTTCAGCAATTTACTATCGTTAGATAAGGCGAGTTGGCTGGTGAACGCGCCCGCCGGGCCGGCCTGCGCCAACCGTCCCACAGGAACCTTAAATGAAATTGCTCAGTCACATTTGCCTTGGTCTTGGTTTTGCCAGTATCGCACTCAGCATTGGCATTTGGTTTTACATCAAGAAATGTGGACCTATCTTCGAAGAGACAGCCGACCCGGCCCACGCCGAGCGCTTTGGAATTTTTGTGGGGTTATGGGCCCCGAGTTTCTTCATCCTCAGCGAGCGGGTGCAATCGCTTTTCGTGAAGAAATGATCTCGCCGGCCTCGCTTCGGGCAGGGGCCTCAAGCGACCATTGACCTGGCCCGGGCATGGGCGGCGTCGAGATCGGCCAGTTCCCCATCCATTTGGGCCGCCAGCAGGGAATCCAGCACCTCCTTGATGGCGGGACCCGGTTTCATGCCCATGGCGATCAGATCGTTGCCGGTCACCCATGGCGAGGGGGCCAGCACTTCCCGAGGCAAGCTCGCCAGGACCTGTGCCGCGTGGGCGACGCCAGCGGCGCCGGAAACCCGCGCTTTGCCGATGGCGATAAGGTCGGCGGCGCCGGCATGGGCGAGCACCGGATAAAGCCGGCTCGGCCGCATGCCCTCGGAGGCCGACAGGAAATCCGAATGCCTCAAAAGCCATCTCAGCAGGTCGCGTTCCTGGTTGGAGAACCTCAGGCGCGCCGACATGGGAATGGCCACCGCCTCGTCAACCCCGTCCAGTAGCACGGCGAGCGCGGCCATGGCCCCGGCCGAAGACTCGAGCCGCCCAAGCGCCCCAAGCGCCTTTTCAAGCTCCTCCGGAACCCGGACGAGGTGCCCCGCCTCGGGCAGCACCCGGTGCAGCAGGTCCAGTTCGGCCAGCAGCGCGGCGGCGCGGCTTCTCCTGGCGCCCTTGAGCATCTTGCGAAGTTCCTCGGCCACCCGCTCGGCGCTGACGACCGTGATCGCCGAGGCGTGCCGGGCCACCGCCGCGGCCGTTTGTGGGCAGATCTCCATGCCGAAGCGGGCCGCCATGCGCACCGCCCGCAAGAGGCGAAGGCGATCCTCCGAAAACCGCTGGTCGGGATCCCCGATGGCGCGCAGGACTCCGCGCGCCAAGTCTTCGCGGCCGCCGACAAAATCCAGCAGCCGTTCAGAAACCGGATCGAGGAACATCCCGTTGATCGTGAAGTCTCGCCTTAGGGCGTCCTCGCGCGCTGATGAGAACACCACTCCCGAGGGACGGCGGCCATCAAGGTACGGGCCATCGTTGCGGAAGGTGGCGACCTGGACTTTCAGGTACCTTCCGGACACCTTGCGGATGACATCGATCACCCCGAAACTGGCGCCCACGGCGAGGCTGCGGGGGAAGAGGGCCTGAACCTGTTCCGGCAAGGCTGAAGTCGCCACATCGTAGTCATCGGGTGCCAGGCCGAGAAGTTCGTCGCGCACGCACCCGCCCGCGAAAACCGCCTCGTGCCCGGCCGCCTGGAGGCCGCGCACGACATCAAGCGCGAACATTCTCTCGGCCGATTCCACGGTTTCCCTCCGGTTCGGCTATCGTAGCAGCAGGAGGTTCCGCGATGCTCCCGATCGTGACACTTGGGCTGGCCTGCGCGGCCCCGCCGGCTTCAGGCCCGGCCGTGGGTGACAAACCCGCCCCCTACAGCTTCGTGGTCTGCACCGGCGCCCAGCGCGGCAAGCTGCACTGCTTTGTCTGCGACGCCGCCGACAAGCCTTTCGTGGCGTTCTTCGCCCGGGAGCCTTCCCCCGCGCTCGGGACTCTGGCCCGCCGCTGCGAGGACGCGGCCAGGCTGGCCAAGGGCGCCGACGCCAAGGGCTGGGTCACCTTCCTCAAGCCTGACCAGTTGGCCTTTGACGCCACGGCGCGCCGATTCGCCACAGAGCACAACCTGGCGGCATTTTCCGTCGGCGTGTTCGAGGATGTGGTCGGCCCGCCCGACTACAAGATCGCCGCGGACGCCGCCATCACCGTGGTGATCGCCAGCGGGGCCAAGGTTCGCTCCACCTTCGCCTTCACCGACGGTTCGCTGGGAACCATGGAGGCGGACGGGATTCTCAAGGCTTGGAAGGCCACCCTTCCCCCGGGGGCGCCGAAATGAGCGGAGATTGGGTATCAGGCCTCGACCTCATGGCCATGCGCAAGGATTACATCCAGCGCGGCCTCGATGAAACCGAGGCTGGAACCGACCCGTTGGCGCTTTTCGACACCTGGCTGCGGGCCGCGCTGGAGCAGCAGTTGCCCGAACCCTACGCCTTCACGCTGGCGACCTCCACTCCCGGAGGTTCACCATCGGCGCGCATCGTGCTCTTGAGGCAGTTCGACTCCGGCGGGCTGGTGTTCTTCACGAATTATGAAAGCCGCAAGGGCAACGAACTCGGGATCAACCCGCGCGCCGCCGCCGTGTTCTTCTGGCCCGAATTGGAACGCCAGGTGCGGTTCGAGGGCTTCGTCGAGAGGATCAGCGCCGCCGAGTCGGATGCCTACCACCTGCGAAGACCGCCGGAAAGCCGCTATGGTTCGGCCGCATCTCCCCAAAGCCGCGTGATTTCCAGCCGGGAGGAACTGGCGAGCAGGGTGGACCAGTTGAGGCGCGAATATCCCGGGGGGGTGCCGCGCCCGGCGCATTGGGGCGGATACAGGCTCATGCCGGATGCCATCGAGTTTTGGCAGGGGCGGCCATCGAGGCTTCACGACCGCATCAGGTTCAAGGATTCGAAAGGCGACTGGATCCGGGAAAGGCTGGCACCCTGAGGCCAGCAGACATGAGATAAGGCTTCAATTGGGTAAACTGCAAAAAGCGATCATAATGCACACAAAAAAGCCCCCAGCGGAAGCGAAGGCGAAGTGAGTGGGGCATATTGAGACTCAAACGCTCAATAATGTGCTCCGCACCTCCGTTCGGCGCCCTGTTTAATATACTTACCTTGTATTTTTACCGGCATTATCAATCCGACTCATATTTTTGAAAACGACATTAGGGCGCACTTCAAATAACTGACCTGCTCAAGACCCCGGCACCCACCATCATTCTGTTAGCCCTTTCATGTCGCTAAAGCGTCGAACGGCGCGAGTGAACTCTGAACTGGCGCCAGATTGTTGAATGTCTGCGAGGGCCCCTCACTTCGTTCAGGGCTCCTAAGCATTGTCAGCCTTTGTCTGGCCTTTAAATTGAGATCCGTTCATCGCTTAGGAGCCCCCAGCGGAATGAGGGGCTAGTCGATCAACGAACAACGCCATGAGCCATAGCAGAAACAAAAGAGCCCCCAGTGGAGCCGAAGTAAGTGGGGCGTATTAAAACAGTCTCGATTCGCATTTTTACCGGCATTATCAATCCGACTCATATTTTTGAAAACGACATTAGCGGTTTCCGATCCCCTGGGCGAACCGGAAGTCGGCCTGGGCCCGGAAATAATCCTGCTGCGCCCCGATCTCGAGCAGTTCGGCGTCGAATGCCGCCTGCTCCCGCAAGGTCACGCGCAAGATGTCGCTGCGGCCGAGCCTGAGTTGCTCGCGCTCGGCCTCGGCCACCAGCCTGACAAGCTCGACGCGGTTCCTGGCCTGAATGAAGAACTCATAGGCTCGCTCAAGGGCGGAGAATGTGTCCTGCACCTCCGCCCGCACGACATCCTCGGCGTTGCGAAGCTGCTGGTCGGCCTGGGCGATGAGGGCCTGCGCCTGAAGCACGCGTCCGCGCGCCTCGCGCTGCTGCACCGGGAAGTTGTAAAGGATCGACGCGTTGAGGTTCGAGCGGTCGAGGCCGTTGGGACCCGACAGCGGGCTCTTCGAGAAGCCCAGGTCCTGCGAGCCGCCGACGAGGGCGTTCACCGACTGCATCATCTGATTGTTGGCGAGTCGGTAGTCGACCACGGCTTTTTCCCGCTGGAGCCTCAGCCTGAGCGGTTCGGGCCGCATCTGCATGGCGCGGTCGATGGCGTCGTCCATCAATGACACGCTGACGGATTGCACCAGTGGAAAAGCGGGAAGCCTGTCGGGGCCTGCCAGGGTGGGGCTGCCCGAGTTGTCGCGGAGAAACAGCGAAAGGTCGATGGTCGACTGCTGGAACCCGCGCTGGGCCTGCACCAGCAGGCCATTCCTCAGCGCGATGTTCTGCTGGTTGTCGATCCTCTCGATGTTGGCGACCGGCCCGGCCTCGACGCGGGCTTTTAGCTGCTCGTCGCGGTCCACGGCGAGCTTGAGCAGGTTGCTGGCGATCCTGAGCCTCTGGCCCGAGGCGACCCAGTTCCAGTAGACCCTCGTGGCGGCGCGCAGGAAGTCGAGACGCTGCCGCTCGATGGTTGGTTCGGCGATCTGGACATCGAGCCTGGCCTGCTGGAGACCGGCGCGCGGCCTGTCAATGGCGCGGTCGCGAAGCAGCGGAATCACGATCCCGGCGCGAAGTTCGCCCCCATCGGCGGTTTTCTGACCAAGGTTGTAAGTCGGGAATTCTCCGTACCCGTTGCGGTAGCCGGCGAAGATTCCCATGCCTCCGTTGGGCAGCGCCTGGTTGAATCCCAGGCTGCTGCGGATGCTGTCGTAGGTCGCCGGACTCGTGCCATCGGCGGAGGCATTCAGGTTGAGGTCGAAGGCGCCCATCGCCGTGACGACCTTGCCCCCCGCCAGGACCCTTTCCTGCTCGATGGCCCTGAGGAGCGGATAGTTCTGTTCAACCGAGTCGAGTACCTCGTCGAGGCCCAGCGGGCCGCCCACGCTCTTCTCGGCACCCAGGATGGGAGGCAATTCCCTGGGAGGAGGCGGGGGCACTTTTCCGGGTGCTGCGGGGCCGGCTTCTGGCCGAGGGGCGGGCAAGGGCGGTGGCGTCCCCTGCCTGGCGACCGCGGGAAAGGGGGCGGGAGCCAGTTCCGGATCCTGGGCCAAGACCGCGGATGAGGCCAGGAACAAGGCGGCGAGACAGCCTTTGGATAACCTTGCCCAGGTCACGATTTCACCTTGGGAGGCTTGCCGCCATCCTTCGCCTTGTCCTGCGGCGCCGCCACGGGCGGGAATCCGTTGAGGTTCCGCCACAACTCGTAGCCCAGCGAGACGCGGTTGAGGAATATGTAGCCGACGGCCTGGTTGCCTTGGCGCAACTGGGAGTCCTCCGGCCACCTGTCGGCGGGCTCGAGGGCGTCTTCCTCGATCAACACCCGGAACCTTCCGTTGCCGTCATCCGTGGGGTCGACCTGCCTCACCCTTCCGCCGAAGGTTCCGGTGGCGACAGAGGGCCAGCCCGCCACCTGGATGGCCGGCCATCCCTCGAACATGAGGCGGACATGGGGAAAGGCGCCCGACTGTTCCCTGAAGGCGGTCAGCAATGGGGAGTCGACCCCGTCGACCATCAGTTCCACGACCCTTTCCGCGGTTTCGGGCACGATCACGGCAAGGGGTTCGTCCTCCTTGACATACTGGCCTCCCTGGGCAACATTCGCCGAGATCCGGAAGATGGTCCCGTCGCACGGGGCCGTGATGATGCGCGCCTTGAACCGTTCGATTCGATTCTCAATATCCTGAATGTCGCGGTCATAGCCGTAGAGGTTCTGCTCGGCCTTGCGAAGGTCGCGTCGCGCCGTGGCGATATTGGTGATTCCGGAGGCCTCCGCCTGAAGCACGAGTGAATCGCTCGAGGCCAGCATCGATTCGGAGCGCTTGATCTCGGCCTCGGCACGCTTCACCTCGGTGGCGGCGCGGTCGTGGCGCATCTTGGCCTCGTCCCGGCTCAGGGCCGATTCAAGCCCTCCGAAGCGCTTGTCGTTGTACAGCTTGTCGTACATCTGGAAGCGCTGCCCCTCGAAGTCGGAGGCGAAGCTCATGTTCGCGCGGGATTGTTTTGCCACATCCACAAGCATGGCAGATGCCTCCCTGCCTGCCTTTGCCGCCTTGACCGCGGCATCGAGCGCCCTTGTCTGGGCCTCGACGGCCTTGGCTTGCTCGGCGACTTCGTCAACCGCGGCTTTTCGGCGGTTGAGCAGAAAATGCTTCTGGACCTCAAGCCGGTTGGCCATGTCGGGATCGTTATCAT
>Ga0172372_10001629_pt1 | contig 34829 bp, 16 predicted proteins | sample LakKiv5m_2_FD_114544 | JGI IMG/M metagenome (GOLD analysis project Ga0172372, IMG submission 114544) | Freshwater microbial communities from Kabuno Bay, South-Kivu, Congo - kab_092012_9.5m | ecosystem: Environmental > Aquatic > Freshwater > Lake | place: Democratic Republic of the Congo... | reverse complement strand
GGCATGTTGGGGCTTAAAACCGGAGCGTACTTGACCGTACGTGAGGATTTTAAGCCCCAACATAACGCCGTGGAACGGCGGTTTAACCGATGCACTTATTCTCCCTCCCCTCTGGGGAGGGCCAGGGTGGGGTTCAAAATCCACCTCTATACGTGAGGATTTTAAGCCCCAACATAACGCTGTGGAACGGCGGTTTAACCGATGCACTTCTCTGGGGAGGGGCTTACCCCCCTACACATACTGATTCCATCGGTTTTGAAACGGCGTCCACTTCATGGTTTTGGCACGCACCATAAACTGATCATCTTCCAACCCAAATTCCAATACCCCGTCCATTAAATACCCCACATTGTTCACAATTTGATCGGATACCGTCCCTTCTTCTAACACAAACAACGTGGTGACACCCCCAAAGGCCAGCGACGTTCGGGCAATTTGAGTTAAAAAACGCTGCACCAATGACAATTCAAAATGAACCAATAAACTCGAAATCGAATCGACCACCCGGCGCCCCCCCAACTTGTGGTGAATCGTATGGCCAATGTCGCCACTGGCATCGGCAATTAACCCAGACAATTGTCCCAAATCCAACGATCCTGTCACCGCATAAGGTTCATCTTCGGGGGGCACAAAGCTCGACCACGAATAGGCATCCACAAACCGTATCAAATTCAAGGATTCATAATCCAACATGGTGTGGGGAAGGGTGCGTTGCATGCTCTGGCGAATCTGTTTGGGGTTGTCGTCCAAGGCCAACCACAAACAACGGTCGGATTTGGCCAAGCCCGATGCCATAAAACGGCGACAAAACAATGATTTGCCCGATCCCAGTGGCCCTAATAATAAGATATTAGAGGCCACGGGCACCCCCCCACCCAATGCGTCATCCAACATCGGAACCCCCGTTGGCACCATCGGAATGGGCTCGGTGGGCTCTTGAATCACATCGTCCCGGGTGGCCCGTCGCAGCAACAACGCCTTGGCCCTGGCTTTTAATTCTTCAACATTAAATGGCTTGGTCACAAAGTCATCGGCCCCCCCTTCAAACCCCGTCAATTTATTGTATTCGTCGCCCAACGCCGAAATAATCATGATGGGGGTATCCGTGAGCTCAGGGTCTTTGCGAATGTCTCGGCATACTTCAAACCCGGTTTTAAAGGGCATCATGATGTCGGTGATAATCAGGTCGGGTCGATGGATTTTGGCTTGCTCCAGTGCCGCACGACCATCGGTGGCGGTAATCACTGTCATGCCCAATTCTTCAAACAGCATGGCCGTTAGCATCAAAATGTGCAATTCATCATCCGCTACCAATACAGTGGTCACAGGGCTTGCCTTAACACAATCCCCCGCCCCGTCATGATTTCAAACACCCACTCCGACAAATCGGTTCGGGTGCCGCGCATTTTTTTCACCCGAATGGTGCGCGCATAATTGGTGCCCATTTTTTCGAGCTTTAACACCAAAATCCCTGATGTGGCAAATTCTTCGATGCCATGGGTGCTCACCTTGTGGCTGCCAACGGGCGAATAAGAGGTTAACAGGGTGGTGCAGTCCCCTTGGCCTTCAATGGCATAAATCAACGATCGAATATAATCCCCAATTTCTTTGATCTCTGACTCAATGAGCCGCAAGGGGGCCACCGGGTCTACCACCAACCGGGACACCGACTGGGTTTTAACATATCCCAATACCATGTCCACCATGTCCGTCATGGAAAGGGATGCGTTCGAATGGGTTGAAAAGGGCTGGGTTAAATCCACCATTTTAAGTTGCCCACTTTGCAAATAAGGGCCCAAATCCCATCCCAATGACAATGAATCTTGAATCACATGATCGGCCCGCTCATCAATTGAAATATAAACCCCTTGCTCACCGTTTTTTAATCCCTCTAATAAAAATTGCAAGGTTAAAATGGTTTTGCCAACCCCCGGTTCACCTGCCACCAATACGGCACGACCCTTCGGTAGGCCACCCCCCAATAGGTGATCCACCCCTTCGATACCACAGGAGATTCGTTGCATATGGCCATTAAACCACAGTCATCGATAAAAGCTCAAACGGTCGGATGCTGAAAATCAAGGCCCCCCGATATCACATGAGGATCAAAATAGACCCCGGCTGACCACTCAAAAAACGGCCTATTGACCACCCCTTCATCCCCCATTAAAATCCTTGACGAGAATGGCCCGTGTACTTGGTTGCAATGTGCCACTTTCTATCCTTTGCATGTTAAGTGTACGGGCATTTTTAAGTGTATGGTTTGTATGGAAGCATCGAACAGTTTAAGCGGTTGCGTTTTTTATGACCTTGATTGAAAGGCAACTTAAAATGAAGTTGGCCTGATACCTGTGATAAAAAACCAGTGATTCTGATTCATTTTTGATTCGATGACGGATTGTAGAAGACAGGGAAGACCCCTACCCAACACCGCCATCAGCTTGCTACCCGTTAGTCGCCCCATTGTCGCGTTGTGACCCATCAATCAGTAAGGAGTAATGAAAATGAAGCGTACGTTTCAACCCAATACCAGAAAAAGAAAAAAAACCCACGGGTTTCGTATTCGCATGAGAACCAAAGGGGGCCAACGGGTGCTAAACGCCCGCCGTCGCAAAGGCCGTCATCGTATTTCGGCATAACGTGGGCGTGGTTAACATGACCGAAGTTGACAATGGTCTTCCCAAATCCACCCGGATCACACAAAAAAGCCATTTTGATTATCTGTTTTCGTCTGGGCGACGGGCTGAAAATTTGATTGTGAGAATTCAATACGGTGCCCCTTATTTAAAGGGGCCCATGGTGGCATTTGTGGCCACCAAGCGTCAGGGGAATGCCCCCCAACGCAATTTATCCAAACGGTTGTTACGAGAACTCTATCGGTTGCATGATCCCAAACCCCCTGTGGATATGGTATTGATTGCAAAGCCCGCCCTCTTAAAATGCTCGTTTTCAAAATTAAAGACAGAGTTTTCGACCCTCATGGAAACCATTGCGCAGGGCCTTCATGAGTGGGATCATGCCCCCCTGCATCGGGTACTCACCGATCAAGAGCCCGAGATGCCCGAGCACGAGCCCGAGCACGAGATACACGAGATAGAAGAACAACCGGATATGCCCAATGGGTAGGTGGGTGTCGCGGTGTGTGATGGGGTGCATTCGGTTGTATCAACAAGTGGTGTCCCCATGGTTGGGCCCTGTTTGTCGCCATTATCCCAGTTGTTCGGAGCACGCGATACAGGCCATTGCCACCCATGGGGTGCTCAAAGGTGGGGTATCGGCTTTGGTTCGTCTTGGTTCTTGTCACCCCTTTCATACTGGCCATATTGAGCCCTAAGGAGCGTTGTTCATGTTAGATATTATTCGCCACCCATTTGATGCGCTGACCCATGGGTTGATGCTACCGTTTTTGTCGTTGTGTTATACCACGGTGTATCCCAATTATGGGGTTGCCATTGTGTTGCTCACCCTCATCATCAAACTGCTTTTTTTTCCGCTCACCCAACGCCAATTTCAGGCCATGAAAATCACCCAAAAATTACAACCCGAAATGAAGCGGTTGCAAGAGGCACACAAAGATGACCCCAAAACCCTGCAAAAAGAAATGATGGCCTTGTGGAAACAACACAATGCCAACCCGTTGAGTGGGTGTTTGCCACTGGTGGTGCAATTGCCATTCTTTTTTGCCATTTACAGTGCCATTTCTAGTCCGGCGTTTAAAGCCATGATTGGGGCAGACGGGGTGAATCCTGGATTAACCTCATTTTGGTTGACGAATTTATCCCAGCCGGATCCATTTTTTATATTACCTGCCAGCATCGTGATATTGACCTGGTTGTCTCAGCGGCAAATGCCCATGGACCCCAATCAAAAATTACTCATGAGTATTTTACCCTTGATGATGGGGATTATTTCATTTAATTTGCCCGCCGGTGTGTTGATTTATTGGGTCACCCAACAAGGCATTTCGACCCTTCAGCAGTGGTGGTTATTGCGCGACACAGGGGCCGCATTAGCCCCCACGGTTGCGACCGCCCAGGATGAGGTGGTCATTACGGTAAAGGCCAAACGAAAGGGAAAAAAAGAATCATGATCAAACAACTGTTGTCATTGTTTAAAAAGCCAGTGGGGAATACAGTGGGCCGTTTATCCACTCAAGGCACACCAGGGCAGGTGGCGGAATCTTATATTCAAGCCATTTTGAACCATTCGTTTGGGGGGTCGGTAACGGCCCATGTGCCAGATGAGCATACCATTCAGCTGGCCATTCTTAATGCCACCGATCCATCGCGCCTCATCGGCAAAGAAGGGGCCACCATCGAATCGATTCAATTGTTGACCAAGGCTTTGTTAAATCGCACTTACAAACGGGGGTTTCGGGTTACCATTGATGTGGGCGAATGCAACCCCAACCGAGAGTCGGCCTTGTTGGCCTACATTGACAACGCAATCGAGGCAATGGGTACGGAGGGTGTGTATCACTTTCCCAAAATGACATCCATGGATCGTCGGTTTATTCACATTCACTTTGAACAACATCCCTTGTATGTGACCCAATCAGAAGGCACGGGGGCCCAGCGCCACGTGGTATTGCGCCAACGAACGGGTTCATGACGGATACCATTGCGGCCATTGCCACCCCTTTGGGGCGGGGTGGGATTGGCGTCATACGGGTATCCGGACCCGATGCCCGGGCCATTGTGGGCCGTGTCATTAACCGCTCCCGATTGGCCCACGCCCGCATGACCTTGGCCACCGTATCCGATCCCCATACGGGCCTGCCCTTGGATCGGGGCTATGTGGTGTGGTTCAAGCCCCCCCACTCGTTTACGGGTGAGTCGGTGGTGGAATTACACCTGCATGGCACCCCCCATGGGTTGTCGCGGATATTGGCCCTTTTAGGCAAAATGGGGGCCCGCATGGCAGGGGCGGGTGAGTTTACCAAGCGTGCGTTTTTAAACGGCAAGTTGGATTTAACCCAAGCCGAGTCTATTTTAAGCCTGATTGATGCCCAATCGGATCGGGCGCACGATGTGGCCATGGGCCATCACCAGGGCAAATTATATGCCCGTATTCAACGCATGCGACAGGCCTTGATGGGCGTGTTAGAACACATTGAGGCCAGTTTGGATTTTCCGGATGAAGTCGCACCCATTGACCCAGTGGCAACCCACACCCTATTGACGCCCTTGTGTGATGAAATGGATCAGGTCATGGCGATTGGTAATTGGGGTCAATGGGTGCATGGTGGGATTCGGTGTGTATTGGTAGGCAAGCCCAATGTCGGCAAATCATCGTTATTAAATGCCCTGTCCGGCGAAAACCGGGCCTTGGTATCGGCACAACCGGGTACCACCCGTGACTATGTGCAAGTGTGCACCCATTTAAATGGGTTTTTGGTGGAATGGACGGATACCGCTGGCATTCGGCACACCGACCAAGACCTAGAAGCCGCTGGCATTGAACGCAGTAAAGACCAGTTGGATAAGGCGGATTTGGTGTTGTGGGTGTGTGATCAGTCGTCTGCCCTGACCACCGAGGATTGGGACGTGGCCCACCTGATTCCCCCCCACAAACCCGTGATGGTGGTGCGAAACAAAGCCGATTGCACGCCCTGTACCCACCCCCCCTTACCCGATGGGTGGCCGTGTCACGCGGTGAGTGCGCACACCGGTGCTGGCATCGAAGGCTTGATGGCGGGAATTGTGGCCCATATTATGCATGATATGCCCGTTAATGAATGGGACGTGTTATGCAATGCCCGGCAATTGGCCAGCCTGTATGCGGCCCGTGAGGCCATGGGGTCTTTGATGCAACAATTGGGGCAAGTGCCGGATGATATGGTCACCGTCGACCTTCGCCGTGCCATTTTGAAATTGGGTGAACTAACAGGGGATGCACTGACTGACACCCTGTTAGACGGTATTTTTTCTCGGTTTTGTATCGGTAAATAAGGGCCTCACGATCTGGCCAAACCATTACTTGGGTTTAAACCCACCCAAAATGGGAATAGGTGGGGTATGAAAACACGCGGTATGATGGGAATAATGGGGGTCTGGTTGGCGGGGTGTGTGGGGATCATGGCGTTTAATGCCACCTGGGAACCAAGCAATACCCCCTTGCCACCATTGTCGAATGGGATTGGCAGTCACTCGGTTGCCATCCTGAATGTGTCAGCCACGACGGCACAATCGTTTGTGATTCAAGTATCATCGGCATTGGGGCGGTATTTGATTCGAGAGGGAGCGTATGAAGGCCGAGAAGGTGAAATGGCACCCTATCGCGTTCGATTGAATCCAATGGGGGATGGCCCACTCACCCACACCAGCACTGACTTGGACCAGTGGGTTTATTTGGATGCCCCCGTTGAATGGCTGTTTACCCCCACGGGTGAATCCAATGAAGGACCCATGAGGGTATCACTGATGCTATCTTCGCCCCCCAATCCATCGTTGTTTAGGGGGCAATTTAAGGCCCACATTGGCATTAGTATTACCGAGAAGATTTAAACAGACTGCAATTTAAGCCGGCGAATCCGTTCTTCAACGGGGGGGTGGGTGCTAAACAACGATAACAAGCCACCGCCAGCACGGGCAGACAATGGCGACATAATATACAAATGAGCCAATGCTGGATTGCCAGGTTCGGGTAAGACGGTTTCCATTCGATTGTGAATGCGCGACAGGGCCGACGCCAAATCAAGGGGGTTCCCATGAATCCGCCCCCCTGCTTCATCGGCCACATATTCCCGAGACCGTGAAATGGCCATTTGAATCAAGGTGGCCGCAATGGGGGCAATCAGCACCGTTAACAACCCGCCGGCCATTCCCCCTTCGCCCTCTTGCTCTGTTCGACGCCCCCCAAAAATCATGGCCCATTGTGCCATATTGGCCAGCATCGACACCGCACCCGCCAAGCACGCCGACACGGTGCTGATGAGCGTGTCGTAGTGTTTAATGTGTGCCAACTCGTGGGCGGCCACGCCGGATAATTCGGCTGGGGTTAACAGGTTTAAAATACCTTGGGTAAACGCCACGGCAGCATGAGAGGGACTACGGCCCGTGGCAAATGCGTTGGGGGTATAATCGGGGATGATATACACCTTGGGAATGGGTAAGTCGGCATTGGCCGCCAACCGGGTGACCATGGCCAATAATTCAGGGTGCGTCTCAGACGTGGCCAGCGTCGCGCGTTGCATCTTAAGGACAATGCGATCCGAAAACCAATACATGACCCCATTCATCACACATGCCATGATCAAGGCCATGAGCATGCCCGATTGACCCCCCAGGGCCTGGCCAATGGCCACAAACAACCCCGTCATTAAGGCCAATAACACAGTGGTTTTAATTGAACTTCCCATCATATCCTCCATGCGACACGACACACCAAGGTGGCGGTGGATTACGGCGGCCCGAATAATAGCACACGAGACCGGGAAGTGCTAATGCCCTAAGTAGGCATCGGCATCCAAGGCGGCCATACAACCCGATCCTGCGGCGGTGATGGCCTGACGATAGCGATGGTCTTGCACATCCCCACACGCAAAGACGCCGGGCACATTGGTGAGGGTTCGACCCGGGGTTGTCACAATATACCCCATCTCATCACACGCCAGCTGGCCATTTAAAAACGCGGTGTTGGGTATATGCCCGATGGCATAAAACAAGCCCGAAGCCGGAATAACCTGTCGTTGCCCCCCTTTGGAAAGGGTCACGGATTCGAGGCGCTTGTCACCATTGGCTTCGATCACTTCCGATTCCCATGCCACGGTGATATGGGGGTGCTGTAACACCCGGTCTTGCATGACTTTGGAGGCACGCAAATGGTTTTTGCGTACCACCAAGGTGACATGAGACGCATACTTCATTAAAAAAGTGGCCTCTTCACAGGCACTGTCGCCTCCCCCCACCACCACCAAGGGTTTTTGGCGAAACATGGGCAGGGCCCCGTCGCATACGGCACAAGCCGAGATCCCTTTTTGCCATAACCGGTCTTCACCGGTGATGCCCAGTCGTTTGGCCGTGGCACCCGTCGACACAATCACGCTGCGGGCCGACACCGTGCGATAAGGGGTGGTCACCACAAACGGCGCGGTGGATAAGTCGATCTGGGTAACGGTTTCGGTGAGAATGCGGGTGCCACAGGCTTCGGATTGTTCCCGCATGGCCAGCATCAACTCGGGGCCCCCAATACCCTTGGGAAAACCCGGAAAATTTTCTACTTCGGTGGTGGTGGTGAGCTGCCCCCCTGCGGCAACGCCCCCTGCCATTTCCCCTTCAAATAACAGGGGACGATGTTGGGCTCGGGCAGCATAAATGGCGGCGGTATGGGCGGCGGGTCCTGATCCAATAATCACAACAGATTCAATCATGAGGGGCTCCTTTTATACTTACAGGCTGGCATAATCCACATCCGCATCGGATGTGGGGGGTGGGGCTGACCCAGTGGCTGGCACATCCAGGTTACCGGATGCCACCCCATCTTCGGGTAACCGTTCGGGGATGTTGCCGGCCCGTTCAAATTCGGTGGCGGGGACGTCTTTTAACGCTTCTTTCATAAACGCACGCCACATCAAGGCTGGAATCCCCCCCCCTGTGACTTTGTTCATGGGCTTGTTGTTGTCGTTGCCCACCCACGTGGCGGTGACCAGTTGGGGCGTAAACCCAATAAACCATGCATCCTTATAATCGGAGGTGGTGCCGGTTTTGCCTGCCACCGGACGGGGTAAGTTGGCGTTTTGACCCGTGCCATATCGAACCGCCCCTTTTAACATGTCGACCATGGTGGCGGCGACCATCGGGTCAAGCACCCGCTTGGGTTGGGGTTGGTGCTTAAACAACACCGATCCTTCACGGTCTTCGATTTTGACAATGGCAGTGGGGTCGTTGCGCAATCCCCGATTGGCAATCACCCCATAGGCTGTCACCAATTCCATCATGGTGACCTCGTTGGCACCCAACGGCAGCGATAGCACTGGTTGCAAGGGTGATTTAATACCCATGGCCTTGGCCAATCGGATGACCTCTTCGGGGCCCACCAGGTTGTTTAATTTGACGGCCACGGTGTTAATCGAATTTTCGAGTGCTTTGCGAAGTGAGATATTGCCCAGGTAGGTTTTGGTGTAATTGGTGGGCGAATAAGGGCCTTGTACCGTGCTAAACGTAATGGGAGAGTCTTGCACCACTGAGGCAGGGTTAAACCCACGTTCTAATGCGGCGATATATACAAATGGTTTGAAAGTAGACCCTGGTTGACGAAGGGCTTGGGTGGCCCGATTAAATTGTGATTCGCGATAAGAGGCCCCCCCTTGCAAGGCTTTGATGTAGCCCGTGGTGGGGTCCATTGCCACCAAAGCACCCTGATCAAATTGATACCGTTCTTCTTGTCGACCGGTTACAAATTGTTCACTTCGACCCTTCGATACAAAGTCTTGTACCACGGCTTCGGCGACCATTTGCAACTCATAATCAAGGGTGGTGTGCACCTGCAACCCCCCCGTCAGGGTGGCATCATACCCATAGGTGGCAAACAAATGGTTGACCACATACGATGTGAAAAAGGGGGCCTTGTATCGATAGGTGCGGGGTTGGGCCAATTGTAAATCGGTCAAAAAAGCCTCGTTGGCTTCGTCTTGGGTGATAACATTTAACTTGGCCATGCGATTCAACACGGTGCGTTGCCGCTGCTTGGCCATGGCATAGTGCCGAAAAGGGCTGTATAACTCGGGCCCCTTTAATAGCCCAATCACCAGGGCGGATTCGGGCAAATTAAGGTCTTTGGCATGTTTGCCAAAATACATTTGGGCGGCAGATTCGATGCCATACGCATTGTGACCCCAATATACCTGGTTGAGATACATTTCTAAGATTTCATTTTTGGTATACCGGCGTTCGATTTGAATGGCCAAAATCACCTCGGCAATTTTGCGGGACAATTTTTTTCGTTTGGTCAAAAACAAGTTGCGGGCCAGCTGTTGGGTCAGGGTCGAGGCCCCCTCACTAAACCCCATTGATACGGCATTTTTGAACATGGCCCGCATGATGCCTTTGATGTTAATGCCATGATGCAAATAAAAATCGGTGTCTTCGGTGGCCAATACCGATTTGATGATTAGAGGGGAAATGTCTTTGAGGGGAATCACTTGCCGGTTTTCTTCTTGATGCAACTCGGCCAATACAATTTGATTGTCAGAATACACCTTGGTGGTTTCGGCCGGAATGTAGGTGCTAATTTGATCCACATTGGGAAGGTTGCTGGCGATCACAATGGTGGCCACGGTCAGGGCCACTGCCCCCAATCCGGCGGCCATTCCCAGCAGCATCAACCCACGACGCAAGAATGGGTGCCGGCGGGCCAATTGTGAGCGAACCCCCGCACGGGACGGTTGTACTTTTCCGATGTGATGTTTTGAACGAAAAATCACCCAAACTCCTTCGAGTATCAGTCGAATCGAACCAGCCAGCGTACCATACCATGGATTAGCGAGTGTAGCCAACGGCCTGACAGGACCCGATGGATCAGACGTATTTGTCTGATCAGGCAGGGGTATGCACCCAAAACCATCGATGCAACTTTTAGGAGGGTGTCACCGATAACAGGGCAAGTGGTGATCGATTGAACCAAGGAGGGGATGCGTTGGCCAACGAGGGAGAGACGTATTGGTATCCGATTGGTGAGCCCAAACGCTGGGTGTATCCAATGGGTATGAAAGGATTGAGCGTATGAATGGTATTAGTAATGGTAGTGGTTACACCACACCGCCTGCCACACCGCCTGCCACACCCAGGAATTCGTATGTTGGGCAAGCCCCCCAAGGAATGGTGCGGCTAGGAGGCGTTTCGCGACCAGTAGGTTTGCCTAATGTAATAGACGGTTTGGCTCTAGTACAAGCAGTTTGGACTGAGAAAGCCAGTCAGCAAGGCACGCAAGGCAACCAGTAGCGAGGTAACACCCGGGGGCATTACCCAGGGTGTGGTTGGGTGATCCCCACCTGGTAGTGCAACATGGCATCCAGGTGGGGTGTATCGGTCTATTTTTACCCCCACCCCGACCCTCCCCAGAGGGGAGGGAGTAAGAATTTAAATTTGGGGACCTTCGGTCCCCACGCCCCTGCAAAGGGGCTTCGCCCCTTTAGATCCTCAAGACAAGGGAAAAAATTGTTGAGTCTGGGGACCGCAGGTCCCCACGCCCCTGCAAAGGGGCTTCGCCCCTTTAGATCCCCAAGACAAGGGAAAAAATTGTTGAGTCTGGGGACCGCAGGTCCCCAGGCCCCAGCCCAGGGGTGTTGCCCCTTAAGAATCCCCGCCCAGGGACGTTGCCCTTGAAATTGGGGTCCAGGGGCGAAGCCCCTGGTCTGGGGCTCGGGGATCGAAGATCCCCGGGGGTATCCACCCAAAACCATCGATACAACTTTCAGAGGGGTGTCACCGACAACAGGGCAAGTGGTGATCGATTGAACCAAGGAGGGGATGCGTTGGCCAACGAGGGAGACGTATTGGGTTCCGATTGGTGAGCCCAAATGCTGGGTGTATCCAATGGGTATGAAAGGATGATTCGTATGGGTAATATTTCTGGTCGGCTACAACTAGCTGGGCCTGCAAATCAAATAGCAGGTGCGGCGCCAGCTATCGCCGCAGTGGTAGTAGCCGGTGCGGCTACCGTAGCGCCAGCGGTTCAAGGGGCTACCGTAGCGCCAGCGGTTCAAGCGGCTTCTCCTCTACAGTTGGCTGCTGCCGCTGCTGCTGATCATGCTACTGCTTTGCAGCAAGCGTTTTTTGTACACTTTCCGCCGCAAGGGCCTCTGCCAGCACAACCGTAACAGTTGAATAGGGTATAAGGGGGATTCAAACTGAATCACGGTCCCCACTCGAATGTGAGTGGCTGGGATAACAGATGGGTGTGTATCGCGTCTCACACATTCGATGAATTTTTTAGGTGCCCCCATCCGATAATCAGGGGGATCGAACCGAATAGCGGAGGATAGCGGAGGGGCTGTATGCAGTGGATCGTGCGGATGGTATCGCTGGTAATAATGGGGGGGGTGCTGGGATGTGGCAGTGTGTCACGATCGACGGCCCCCTCGCAATGGTCGTTTGCGTATCTTTCCCGTGAGGGAATTCAATGGCAAGGGGCGCTGACCCCTCGCACATTGAGGGTGTCGGTGGTGTCGTCGCAGTCGATGGTGTTTTCTTGGGTGAGAACCCCTGTGTCGGCCACCATTCAGTGTCAAACCCCATGGGGGCAAGGGGCGACACGCGAGTGTGGGGTGCTGTCGACACTGAATAGCCACTCGCTGTCCCCCCATCAAGCGGTGACAGTTGATGTTTCATTTGATACATTACCTGGGAACCCTGTATCTGTAACCTTTGACTATCAAGTAAACCAAGATCCCCCATCCACTGTGACCATTCCGATTCAGTCCCCTTAATACAGGGGGTGGCTCCGAAAGGCCCCACGACGGGGTATCGCCTATCATTTCCTAAGGAGTCAACCCATGAGCATCATCGTCAAAGCGGCCCACATCAATATTACTGGTGCCCTTAGGGAATATGCCGAAAAAAAAGCGGCCAAGGTATTGGATTTTTTTGATGGGGTACAAGAAATTGCCATCGAATTGGATATTGTGGATTCATCCAACGACAACGAGCGTCAAGTGGTATCGGCCACTGCCAAAGGCCCTCACGTCACGTTTCGTGCCGAATGTGCCTCGTTTGACATGTACGCCAGTGTCGATCAAGTCATGGATAAATTGATTGTGCAGGTCAAAAAACACCGGGATAAACAACGCGATCACCATGCGCATTCCCCCAAAACAAAACGCACCCGCACCACCCTGACGCGCACGGATCATGCCGATGAATTGGATCGCCATTACGAACCCAAACCCATGGATGTGGATGATGCGGTGTCGGAATGGGAGTCGCGGGGCACCCCATTTTTGATGTTTCGAAATGCCAAAACCGGCGACATCAATGTGGTGTATGGTTTGGGAAACCAACAAATTGGGCATATAGAACCTTGATGGGGGTGATGCATCAAGGGGATAATCAACCGCCAGGCTGTTACCAAGGGGAAGGGGCTCACTAGAAGTCAGGATAACGTGCCACATATGACGCCATTAAAGGGGAAGGCCATCATCAAATGGCCAGTCTTCATGACTGGGTTGTTGGCATTTTTGTCTTTATTGGGGTGGGCAATCTCGATTATGGGGGCGGTGATCATTCCGTTTTCGGGTCAGTTTACCAATAACGTGACGGGTGAAGTGGTCACCGGTAAACGCCTGGTCATGGTACAAATTGTATCGGGTAATCTCACCAGCGGGGTGGTGCCGTTGTGGACCGAATATTTTGATTATACCTTTGTGAGCGGGAATTTGGTCACGGAATTGGGCCGGGTGACCCCCTTGGATGAAACGATTTTTTTGGGCCGGGATCTTCGCTTTTTGTTTCAGGTTGAAGGGATTCCAGGGGTGGTCATGATTCCCATTTTGCCCCAACCCATTGGGGTGGTGGCATTGATGAGTTTAGAAGCGCAACAAGTATCGGCATCGGCCATTACAGGGATCATGCCGTCGGCCCTGTTAAGTGGGGCTTATCCAGGCATTACCGCAGTGGGCACATTAAATGCATTAACCGTAGGCGATCGTGCGCTGGTGATTCAAGGACTCAGCAATCGGGTGGGCATCGGGGTTTCTGACCCAGGGGTCTCACTTGAAGTCAGTGGCTCGATCAAACTAAGGGCTGGGGGGATTACGTTTCCGGATGGCACCGTCTTGTCGAGTGCCCCACTCGATACCATGATCGCGAAACAAGTCAGCAGCAACGATGAAGTCTTAATTGATGCGGATACGTCGGGTCGGGGGTTTGGGGATATCAGATTTCGAACACGGGGCGTTGACCGTGTGACCATTACCAATGCGGGACGAATGGGAATCGGGGTGACCAATCCGACCCAATTGTTGGAAGTGGCCGGTGGCATTAAAATTGGCCCCACTGTTTTGGCTGCCCCCGGCACCATGCGGTACATGAATGGGTCGTTTGAAGGGTTTGATGGCACCCAATGGAAAGCATTGGATGTGCAGGCCAATTCAGACGGCATTTGGGAATCGGATACAACCGCCGGGGTGGTGCGACTCAAAAGCCCCAGTTTAAAAGTGGGGATCGGTATCCAGAACCCACAATACCCACTCGATGTCAGTGGCACCGTTAAAGCCACCCAATTTGAAGGCGTGTTCAAAGGGGATGGGTCGGGTCTGACGGGTATCGGAATGACCCAACTCACCGGGGTGTTGCCCATTGCATCGGGGGGGACGGGCACCGCCAATTTTTCATCGCCGGGGGTGGTGGTCTATCAGCCGGCCAGCGATGCCTTAACCACCCTTGCGTTGGGGCGGGGACAATTTCCCATGGGGGATGGCACCGGGGGGGTGGTGGCCCGTGGCATCACAGCGGGACCGGGGATTCAAGTGGTATTGACACCCACAGGGTATTTAATTGACCATGCCGCCTCCCCCGTGGTGCCCATTGGCACCTCGCAGGCGCCCGGTGTGATGGTGACCGGCGTGGCGTTGGATACGTATGGTCACGTTACCCGCTTGGTAACGGCCAATTTAGACGAGCGCTACTACACCCAAGCATCGGCCAATGCCCGTTTTTTGAGTACGGAAGGGGGCATCATCAACGGTAGTTTGTATTTTGAATCGGGGGCATCCATCGGCGGAACCGATGTGTTGCAATTTGCCCCATCTGCCGATACCAAAGTGGGGATTGGCATGGCCAATCCCCAACAAAAACTGGACATTGCAGGGGGCATTCGCATTGGCAATACCGCCGTGGCCGAGCCTGGTAGCATCCGATTCACCGGGACCCAGTTTGAAGGGTATGCAGGGGGCAGTTGGCGGGTATTGGACCAAGTGGTCAATAGCGACAGTGGGTGGACCTTGTCGGGGACCACGATTGTATCGGCTGGCATTCAACGGGTTGGCATTGCCACACTGAATCCCGTGGCGACTTTGGCTGTGTCGGGTTCGGTGATGGTGAGTGAGGGGGTGTGGGTGGGGCAAAGCCTTACCGTTAACGAACGGATTCAACTGGGGGAGTATCTGATCACCCCTGGTGTGTGGTCGGGTAGTTGGTCGGTCCCCGATGGGGCGGTGTCGGCCAATCGGTGGCGGGTGGGGGATGTGAGTGGGCTTGATAGCAATGAAAGGGTGCTGGTGGGCGGCACCTTGCAGGTAACCGATGGGGTACGGGTGGGGGCACTGGGGATATCAGCCAATGGTACCATTACCGGCCCCTGGTCGTTTGCCACGGTCACCACCAACACCGTAAAAGGGGTGGGGGGGTTAACGGTGATTCCCAATGGGACACTCCAAATTGGGGATGTTATGACCTTGGATGGGAATACCCTCTCGGCCCTTTCGCCCACCTTCAAATGGGTGGTATCGGCCAATCAAATGGTGAGCATTTCCTCTACCCTCAACGCCGGGGGGTTGGTGGTGGGGTCGGTGGTGACCGTCGATGCCCGAATCGGAGGGGTGGGCATCAATGCCAATCCGATGGAAGGGGTCTCGTTGGTGGTAAACGGGGATGTGGTGATTGGCAAATACCAAACCTTACCCGTGGGCGGTGGGGCGGATACATCTGACTTATATGTCGAAGGCAATTTGATTGTGGGGGGGTCTTTAATTAACAATGGCACCACCCTGTCATTATTGGACGTTCCCTATGGGGGTAGCATGGCCACGTCACCAGGATCAAGGGTGGCCATTGGATCGATCTTGGATTCTCAACGGGCCAAGTTGAATGTGAGGGGAGACCGGGACTTGTCCCAAGATGTGGTGGATGTCAGGGGTAAAACCGGTACGGTGTTATTACGCGTGAAAGAATCGGGGTATGTGGGAGTGGGACTGGATGAGCCCGCTGCGTTTTTGCATGTGCGGGCGGGCACCGCCAGTGTGCCGGCCTTTCGATTGACCGAAGGGCCCTTGCTGACCACCCCCATGCCGGGGGCGTTTGAATTTAGCAGTGGCAAATTGTATGTCACATTATCAGATGGGATACGGTATGAAGTGGGGTTGTCGGATGCGTCCCAAGTGATGACGGATAAAACATTTGTGAATACCACGTTGCAATCGGTGACCCTGAATAATGTCAGCATGACCGGGACCACGGTAATGGCCACGGGCTCGCGGGTGGCGGTGTCAGATGGCGCGACGCTATGGATTGACCTGGGGGTGGGGGGCAAAATGGGCATTGGCGAAAGCAACCCGCAGGCAACCTTGGATGTGGCCGGCCCCATTCGGGTCGGGACATATGCCGGCAGTACCCCCACCGAAGGGATCGTGGAATACCGTAACAATCGGTTTTATGGGTACACCAACAATGGCTGGGTGGCGTTGGATAATTCCCAATCAGAAGGGGCGGTGCAATTTACGGATGCCACCCGTACCGCCGCGTATAGCCTGGCCAAATTGGGGGTTAAAACGATGACCCCCGCCACGGAGTTGGAGGTGGTGGGGACAGTGTCGGCGAGCTATGTGGTGGGAGATGGGTCAGGGTTAAGCGGGTTAACGTGGTCGCAAGTGCAGGGGGTGTTACCCGTGTCACAAGGCGGGACCGGCTTGTCGGTGGTGCCCGCACAATCGGTGTTGATCGGCGGTGGGGAAGGTGCCAGCCTGCAAACCCTGTCGCTGGCACCGGGGCAACTGCTGATGGGTGGAAGCCAAGGGATGGTGGGGGGGCGTATTGTCGCGGGTGGTGGGATTCGGGTCACCACGTCCGATGGCCAAATCGAAATTGCATTGTCAGGGTCGACCCCCCTGCCCAACACCATCACCTTTGATAATGGGTCGGTGCCGGAGATGATTACCTTGGATACGTATGGTCGATTGGTCGGGCTAACCACCAAATCATTGGATGATCGATACATTTTAAAAAGCGATGCCAACAATCAGTATCTGTCCACAGAGGGGGGAACCCTGCGCGGGACCCTCACCATTGACGTGGATGGCATGGATCTGGTGGGCAGCGGGGGGGCGTTTACCATTATGCCAGGGGGAACCGGCAAGGTGGGGATTGGGACCACCACGCCCCGGGCCATGCTGGATGTGGCCGGGGCCATTCGGGTGGCCAGCACCGACATATCGGTGGTATTGCCCGTTAACCGCCCTGGCACGATTCAGTATCACAATGGCAGGTTTCAGGGGTATAACGACACGGGATGGGTCAATTTGGACGTGGGAGACACCGTGCAAGGCACCTTTACAGCGGCCATGTTTCGTGGGGATGGCAGCCAAATTACCAATATCAACCCATTGAATTTTTCATCCCCTCTACCCGTTAGCAAAGGTGGTACAGGGGTCGCCACGTTTCCGGTTAATAGTGTGTTGATCGGCAATGCTGACAACCCCTTGCGGGGGATCGCGTTGTCAGACGGGCAGATTCTAATGGGATCGGATCAAGGACCCACGGGGTCGGTTTTGGTGGGGCAAGGCATTACCATTCGAAGTGTGCCGGGCCAATTACGGATTGAACACCCTGCCCGTAATGCTGCCGTGCCCGCAGTGACCACATTGGCCAATGGCGATGTGTTGCAATCGATTGGGGTGGATGCCTATGGTCATATTGACAGCATTCGAACCCGCAACATGGATCTGCGGTATTACACAAAAGACGAAGTGGATACCTTGTTGCGCCGGGAAGGGGATATTCGCATCACTGGGACATTGATTTTTGATATCCCGCTCTCCAAACCCGCCATCACCACCCAAACGGATCAGCACCTACTGATCAATCCAGCAGGGCAAGGGAGTATTGTGATGGGTGTTGATCGATTAAATGAGGTACAACCCCGTGCCTTTGTATCGATTGGCGGGGATGGATACGGTCGGTCAGGGGAAGCAGGGGGGGTTCAATTGATGGTGGGCGGGGCGCCCAATACGGGGGTGAACCAAACGGGGACCAAGGTGCTGATATCCAATTATTCGGGGTTTTCGGGTACCGTTTATCCGATTATGGCCCAAGATGATGCGGGTAACATTGATTTTTATGTGCGCAATCGCAACGGGGTGTCACGGCCCACCCAAACATTTATTGCCGGACAATTGTTTGTAGGGGTGCCCACCAGTGACAGTATGGCAGCCGGTACCGTCAAAGCACAATATTTTGTGGGGGATGGGTCTCAATTGCGTAATATTCAACTGGCAGATGCCATTGGCATCATTCCCGTATCATTGGGTGGTACGGGCCTATCTGAACTCACACGGGGCGGGGTTTTATTGGGCAATGGGCGTGATAACCTCGTGGCGACGCGGGTATTTGGTGCGGGGGAATTGATCATCGGAACAGGGGACGGCATGCCCACCCTCGGGCGGATTCAAGGCACCCCAGGGCATATTGAGGTCACCAATCTATCGGGTGCGATCACCCTGTCATTGCCCCAACCCATCGACCAAGCCGCATCCCCTACGTTTGCATCGGTGACCGCCATCGAAGGGGTGCGATTCAACGGCACGTCGTCACGATGGCAGGGGCCCGAGGGAAGCAGTATGTTGGTCGTGTTAAGTAAAGGCAACATTGGCTTGGGCGTTGAAAACCCCACCACCTTTTTGGATGTGTCAGGCAACATGCGGGTGTCAGACGCACTGCGTGTGGGGGGTAAAATGACCGTGGGCGAGACCCTGCAGGCCAATCAGTTGGTGGTGGCAGGGGGGGTCTCCGTTGCGAATGGGTCGTTCGAAATCAAACCCGATACGCAGCAAGTGCTAATCGGCACGGATGGGGTACCTGTGGCGATTGATATCAGGGGGTCCTTGGGCATTAGTGGCACATTAAATGCCACCACGGTGACCGTGTCGGGATTGACCGTGATGGGTAACGCTTCTGTCAATGAACTGCAAGTGGTGAGTTTGGATGTGTCGCAACAGCTTGTGTTTCCGTCAAGTTTGGTCATTGATTCAATGGGGCGGGTTGGCATTAACACCACCGCCCCCTCTCAAACCTTGGATATTAACGGCAATTTGGTGGTGTCGGGGTCGGCCACTGTGGATGGGTTAAGTGTCAAAAACAATGCCCGACTGGGCTGGGGAAGTGGGGGAGGGTTGCTGATCGATGCCCCCAATCAACGGGTGGGAATCAATACCCTGTTACCGGAATATGAGCTGGATGTATCGGGTGATATCAGAATATCCCGTGGCATGATGGCCCAAACGATGGAAATTGCCCAGGCATTGCGGGTGGGTGATAACGACAACCGGACCCTGGTGGTGGAGCCCACCACCCACCGGGTGGGGATTAACACCGCCGCCCCCGCCGCCGCCTTGGATGTGGTCGGCGACGCCAAGGTATCCACCCAATTGAATGCGGGCAGCATCCAGGTAGCGGGTGATATCGATGTGAACACCACCACATTGGTGGTGAAGGCCGGGATGGGACGGGTGGGCATTGGCACGGCCAATCCCGAGGTGGCATTGGACGTGGTGGGGGATGTCAACGTGAATGGGGACATGCGCTTGGGCAATGTGATGACGGTCAAATCGATACTCAAGCGGGTGGGCATCAACGAGCCAAACCCCAAGGCCACGTTGGATGTAAATGGGAGCCTGGCCATTGCCAATTCACTGACCACGGGCGAATTGTTCGTGACCCGTTCGCTTCGCATTCAGGGCGACACCACGACCCCCTTGTTACAGGTAGAGGCTCAGAAAGTCGGTGTCAACGTGATCACCCCCTTGGATACCCTCCACGTAGGGGGGGGGCTTTTGGTCAATGGGACGCTTCGAAGCAATCAATTGGCAGTAACGGGCGATGTGTGGGTGCGCAATGCCCAGGGTCTCACCATTTTAAAGGTGGATACCGCCACCCAACGGGTGGGGATCAATCAAGACAACCCATCGGTTGAGTTGGATGTGTCGGGCAACGTGACCGTTGCCGGAACCTTGCAGGTGACCACCCTGCGGGTATCGGACAACGTCGAGTATGTGAATCCGGTCACCTCGCAATCGATTTTTAAAGTGGATGCCCTCAATAGCCGGGTGGGTATTTTAACCAACACCCCCTTGGTGGCCTTGGATGTTCGAGGGAACACGGGGGTATCCGCTGTGTTAAAGGCACGGGACATCGTCAGTCAACAGACGTTACAAGTGGGATCGGTTTTTTGGGTGGATGGCAGCAATAATCGCATTGGCATCAATACTTTATCCCCCCAAGCCACGGTGGATGTGGTGGGCAATTGGCGGTTGTCAGGGCAGTTGAATCAGACGGGGTCTTTGCGTGTCACGGGGGATGTGCGGGTCATGGGATCCAATTCAACCCCCGTGTTGCAGGTGATGGCCAACAGTGCCCAAGTGGGGATTAACACCCCACCCGTGGGAAACAATGCCTTGTCGGTGGCGGGGAATGCCGACGTGAGTGGGACGATATCGGCTGTGCATGTGAGTGCCAATGTGTTAACGGTGAGCCAAAACCTCTTGGTCGCCAAAACCATCTCAGGGGGTATCCGCAGGGTGGGCATTCAGACCGGTGACCCGCAAACAACCTTGGATGTGAGTGGTAACATGCGGGTGAGCCAGACCATGACCGCCCAAGATGTTGAATTAAAAGGAAACCTGACGGTGGCAAATTCGGTGTTGGTCGTGGATGCCGCCACCCAACGGGTGGGGATCAATCGCAGTAACCCCGAACTGGCATTGGATGTGGGGGGCAGCGTGCGGTTGGATGGGGCGTTGGCCGTGAATTCATTGGCTGTTACCACCAGTGTACGGGTGGGGACCTTGTTAAACCCTGTGGTGTGGGTGGATGGCAGCACCCAGCGGATGGGGGTGAATACCGCATCGCCCGAAGCCAGTTTGCATGTGGTGGGAAACGTCAAAATGACCGGCGATGTGGCGGTGGGAGGGGCCGTGCGGGTGTCGGGTAATGCCACCCTGATGGCACCAGATGGGACCAAGCAGTCTTACATTGGGGTCGCGCCCCCACAAGTGGGGATTGGCATTCCGGCGGGGGCATTGCCCCAAGCCGAACTGGATGTGCGAGGGGATGTGTGGGTGTCGGGAACGGTCACGGCCAATCGGTTGGTTGGGAATGGTGCGGGCATCACCAACCTTAGTGTCACGCAATTTGGTGGGGTGGTGCCCGTCTCACACGGTGGGACGGGCTTAAGCACGCCCCCGTTGGATGGCCAGATACTCATTGGTCAACCCAATGGGACGTATGCATTGGGACAAATCGCGGTCGACACCAGCCAACTGACACTGGTAATCGAAGACAATCAAATTAAACTTGGGTTGCGGTATCCCATTGATCCCAGTGTATCCCCTACCTTCACATCGTTGACCTTAACCGGGCCCCTTACGTTCAAAGGCACCACGGGCATCATTCAGGTTGAAGACAACTTGCCCCTGCGTATTTTATTAAATGGCAACTCAAAAATTGGGATTAATACCTTAACCCCTGAGTACACGTTGGATGTGAATGGCACCGGACGGTTTACGGATGACCTGAGGGTAGGCAATGCGGGTGTTGTGCTATTGGCATCGGGTCGCATGGCCATCGGAAAATTACAACCGGATGTGGCATTGGATGTGGTGGGAACGGCCAATATTAGCCGTGATTTATGGGTGGGCAATAATGTGACCATTAACGGTGAGTTGCGCATTGAAAAAGGAGTGGCGCCACCATTACTCAGCGTCAAACAAGTGGCGGGACAACCCCGGGTGGGCATTGGGGTGGGGGATGCAGGGGCGGCGTTGGATGTGCGGGGGGATGTGTATGTGGCAGGTAGCATCACCGCCAATCGATTTGAGGTTAACACATTGAGTGTTGATACCATTAGCATTCAAGAAGGGGTTTCATTGGGGGGGCTGTTTATTTTGGATGCCATCAATCAAAAAATAGGGATCGGTACCACCGAACCGCAGGTGGCCTTGGATGTAAGGGGTGGGGGGGATATTTCGGAAGGGTTGCGGGTGAATGGCACCACATTGGTCGTGGACCATGTGAACCAGCGGGTGGGGATTCGAAAAGAACCGACTGTGACCTTGGATGTAATGGGGGATGCCCAGATTAAAGGACACCTGCGGGCCAATGCGTTGTCTGTGACGGGTAACGTGAGCATCGGGGAAGGGGGTAATGGCACCCCTGTGTTATGGGTGGATGCCACGAACCAGCGGGTGGGCGTGAATACCGCCAATCCATCGGTTGCCTTTGAGGTGGTTGGCAGCATGAAGGTGACTGGCAGGGTCACAGCCCCGTCATTCGCAGGTATCGGATCGGACCTCACGAATTTAAATGCGTCGGCTGTATCCTTGGGGGTGTTGCCCGTGAGCCGAGGGGGAACGGGGCGGGGTCAAACAGACATGATGAATGACGACAATCGGCATAAAGTATTGGTGGTGACGGGGGAAGAATCGTTGGGATTGTATGCCATTACCAGTAATCAAATGGTCGTGGATGTAACGGATCAAAACACGTTTCGTGTCACCTTGCCCCAACCGCTGGATACGGATGCACGACCAACGTTTAATGCCTTAACCATTAATTCAACCTTGTATTTGGAGGGCACGAATCCATTTGTTATCACTGCCAATGTGCCATTGCACATTGACACATCCGGTGGGGTGGGCATTGGCAAAGTGGCAGAGGCGGGCAAGATGTTGACCGTAAAAGGCAATAGTATCTTTGATGGCAGGCTACAAGTGGGGGATGGGATTGTATTGGATGGCCCCACTCAACGGGTGGGCATTGGGCTCTTGACCCCTGCCCATGCCTTACACGTGAGTGGCAACGTTAAAATGGACGGCCCCCTGCTGGTGAATGGGGTTGTGACCATCAACCAACGGTTGGTGGTGGGAACCAACACGTTGTGGGTGGATGCCGATAATCAATGGGTGGGCATTGGCACGGCCAATCGCACCAATGCCACCACCCAGTTGGATATTAAAGGCAATGTGATGGTGTCGGGATCCATGACACTTGACAGTGTCACGGTTAACCAATCAACGGTTTTAACGTCGTTGCAAGTCACCGATGTGATCGATCGAACGGATTCGACCTACCGCCTCTCACCCGGTGGCAATAGCCGACTCAATACATTGGTCGCCAATCGATTGGAAACCTCAGCGGGGGGGTATGTGATTGATCCGGCCAATATATCCAGTTTGAATCGGCTGGTTTTGTCACGATGGATCGACCGAGACGACGCGTCGTATGGCATTGACCCATCTGGCAGCAGCACCTTGAATATCCTAACCGTTGATCGATTGCAGCTACCCAATGGCGTCTTCTTCGATGGCACCCAAGGGAACTTCACATTGGATGCCCTCACCGTGAGGCGGATGAGTGACAGAGATGACAATCGGTATGCATGGGATGGCAACGGCACCGCTACCCTTAATGAACTGGTGGTCAATGAGCTGAGAATCAATGACAATCCCATACCGGCAGGCTTTTTAACCCCCCAACAGAATGCTGGGAAGTGGGTTTTCAATGGCGACGCCAAATGGAAACACTGGTGGGTGGGGACTTTATTGTCGGATAGCATTGTGGCCAATCATTTGCATCTCATCTCATCGTTCACGTTGGGACGCAACCATCAATTGAAACTGAATCAAAACAATCAGGTGTTATTTACCTATGTGGATCAGTCGGCTGAGCGGACGGTCACCCTGAATCAAACCGCATTAAATGCGTTGTATATATCCCAAAGGGCGGGGGTCACGGTGTCGGATTTTGTGCGCCAAGTTTCGACCAATCAATCAATGCTGGTGGATTTGAACGATGCCACCTATCAATTGGACTTAAATGGCACCAGTCGCCTGAATACATTGATTGTTGATAAATTGACCGATGCGTCAAATGTGAACTTTGTGATTGATCCTTCAGACACCACTCGGGTGAATGCCTTAACGGTTGATACCATTAGCAAAACATCCGGGTCGTTTGATATTCCCCATCCTGACCCATCAAAAGCGGCGGACGGCATTCGGTTGCGACACTATTTTGTTGAAACCCCCAGTGCCGGGGGAAATTTATACAAATATCAGGTGTATCTAAATGAGGGAGAAAACAGTGTCCCGTTACCCGACTATTTTGATGCCTTAAACCAAGATGCCTTGGTATGGGTGACACCGTTTCAGCATTTTGGACGGGGATGGGGGGTGGTGAAACAAAATGACTGTGTGGTTACCGTGAACAAGTCAGGATGGTACAACCTATTGGTGTTTGGGGATCGAAAAGACCCAGGGGCCAAGGCAAATTTTGATGCCTATGGGGTGGAATACCGAATGGAGTCGGGGCGTGTTGAAAAAATACGCTAAATGGGTGTGGATGGGGTGTGTCATGGCATCCATTTGGGGCAGCATGGGGTGGATTTGGGCTGCCAGTGGGTTTTATTTTGAGGGCCAATTGTGGGATGCCGCGTCTAGGCAACCCGTGGAAGGCACTCGAAATGTCACCATTGAGCTGATGTCAGGATTGGTGAATGATGGCATTGGGCCGGGTACGCAATTGCGATGGTCACAACGTATCCCCTATCAATTTGAAAATGGATTGATATGGGTTGAAATGGGGCGGGGTATCCCATTGGATCCAACGGTATTGCTAGCCCCCAATGCAGGGGTGGTCGTTGAAGTGTCGGGGGTGTTGGGAAAAGTCGTGTATCCCATTCGCCCCATTCCCAATTTGGCATGGTCACCCTTGGCCCAACAAACCCTATCCGTTAAAAGCAGTGGCATTCAAGGGGCGTTGTTATCCCGGTCGATGGCGGGTCCTTACCCACAAATTCGGGGGGTGGGCCCGTTAACGGGCCTACGGGTAGGCGGGGTGGTGGTGACGGCATCGCCCCCTCGTGTGGGCATTGGGGTGGGGGTGCCGGCGATGGGGTTGGATGTGGCCAACGGCATTCGCATTCGCACGGGCAACTTGCAATTGGCGGATGGGTCAGTGTTAAAAACGGGGTCGCTGTCACGGCCAGCAGTGGGGGTGGGGAACACCAGTTCGGTCAGGATCGATGCCGATGGGGCCAGTTTGGGGCGGGGGATTTTATTTCGATCCGGTCAGGTTGAACGGGTAGGGGTGGGGAGTATGGGCGAGGTATCGGTGGGGGAGCCCACCGTGTCTGGGCCCTTGTTATCCGTGGGGGGTGGGCTTTTAATCGGATCGGTAACCGGGGGTACGCCGGGCAGCCTGCGATTTAATGCGTCACAGTTTTGGGGATATGGCGACTATGGGTGGGTACGGTTGGATGTGCAACCCACGGTGGCCAGTTCGTGGATACTGGCCAATGGGGCGGTAACGCCCAAAGCGGGTATCACCAGTTGGGGCATTGGGGGGTGGCTCCCCAGTGCCGCCGTTCAGGTGATGGGGCCGGTGAGGGCGACACAATGGGAGGGGGCGGTGTCGGGAAATGGGGTCCTCCTGACAGGCTTAAAGTGGGCCCAAGTGCAGGGGGTGGCCCCCTTGTTACGGGGCGGGTTGGGTGAATGGGTGACCCAGAATCGGGTGTTGCAAGTGACCCAAAACCGAATCGAAGGGCTGGGGGTGGACGCAGGTGGTTGGGTCTTGGGAGGGAATTCGGGTCTCTTTTCACCCACAGGGTCGATAGGGTACGGGATGGTGCAACGGGTGATGGGCACCCAACTGGAATGGTCTCATGTGACCCCTTCAGTGGGGGTTGTCAGCACCCTATTAGACGAAGGGATGGGGTTTTCGAGCCTTCAGGTTACCCCCTATGGCCATGTGGAAGGGGTGACATCCCTGCTAATGGATGATCGATACCCACGCCAAGAAAGCATGGACTTTTTATATGCGGGGGGCAGTGTGGTGCGGTTAACGGGGTCTTTGCGTGTGACCGCCTTGCAGGGCACCATCGTCATGGACCGACTGGGGGTGACGGTGATTCGAATCGGGACCAGCAATGCCCGCCAACGGGTGAGTGTGGCGGGGGCCATACGGGTCAGCGATAACGCCAGTGCCGTGCCCGGCACGATACAATTGAATCGGACGTATGATTGGGTAGAAGGGTTTGGCCCTCAGGGATGGCGTCGATTGGATAGTCCAGCCAATGAACGGGCCGGATGGCAACTCAATCGACCGGTGGTGGGGGTTGGGGTGGGGCGGGTGGGCATTGCCACGGCCAATCCAAGCCAAGCCCTGGGCGTGAGTGGGTCGGCGGTGGTGGCAGGGACAGCCCAAGCATCATGGGTGCGTACCAGCAGGATGGGGATTGGGCAACGGTCAGTGGCCCCCGGTCAATGGCAGGGGGGTGACTGGTCAGTGGGCGAATTGAGTATGAGTCGCTGGTCGGTAGCGCGTCCCGACATGGTGATTCCGACACTCAGGGCACTCGGGATGAGGGTGGGGGAGTACCGGGTGACACCCGGCGCATCGGTGGTGATGCCAGACGGCTTGCAAACCCCCGTGTGGCAAGTGGGTCATTGGGATAGCCCCGACATTCGGATGGGCCCCTTTCGATGGTGGAATGGGGAGTGGGGAATGAAAGAGGGGGTGCGCTTATCATTTCCGGTTGAGATGCCCAGCCTGCTAACGGTGCCACGGCTATCCGTTGGGAGTGGTGGGGGGGGGGATACCCTGACCATTAAAGACCGTCAGGTGGCCATTCAACGCCCCCTTCGATACAACGCCAGTGGGTTAAACGTGTCGGGGGACATGCGGGTGGGGATGTTGGATAGTGGCATGAGGTCCAGTTTGTCTGACGTGATCTTGGCCGGCAATGTCATGGTGGGGGGATCGGTCATAAATACGGACACCCAATTGGGGATGGTCACGGTGAGTACGTCCGCCACGTTGGCACAAGAGGATACCCGGGTGGTGACCATGGGGCAGTCGATGGTGGGGTTAAATCCACCCACACAAGCCAAATGGGTGGTGCAAGGGGATGAGGGCCAAGCCATCTTGGATTGGCAAACCAACGAGACCGGGGCAGCCTTGTTCATGGATGAACAAGGGCGGATGGGCATCGGAATGGGCAATCCCACGGCGTTTTTAAGTGTCAGGGAGGCCACAGATACCATCCCCGCCTGGCGGATCAACCCGGGTTCCTTGTTGACCCAACCATTAAAAGGGAGTGTTGAAATCACCGATAGCCTCTACTTTACACCGACCCAAACAAGCCGGCGATCGGTGTGGTTGACCAATCGCGAGATGAGCGGGACCGGTATCATTGGCATGTCTAACCTAGAGGGTGGAACGGTGACCGGTGCCCGTATCGCGGGGGTGTGGCAGTGGCCCCCTCATGTGATCGCATCCAATGGATGGGGTCTAACCGGTGGTAACGTCGGGATCAATCAATCCAATCCCCAAACGACCCTGGATGTCGGGGGTGCCATTCGGTTAAAAGGAACCCCGATGTCAACAGGGTCAATAGGGTTCAGTGGGGGGGTGTTGGTCGGGCGGGCCAGCGCTGGGGAGGTGGTGTTAAGCAATCAAGCGGATCGGGATGTGTGGGTGTTGGCAACAGACAAAGCATCGGCCCATACCATGGCCAATATGGGGATTATGGACCGCAATCCTCAGGTGGCTTTATCGGTGATGGGGACGGTATCGGCCACTCAATGGGTGGGACGAGGCAGTGGGATTCGGGGCCTTACCAACACGCAATGGACGGGGATGGTGTCCGTGGCACAAGGGGGGGTGAAGCGAATGGGGACGGGTGAGGGATTGCTCACGGGGTGGGGCGGGGATGTGTTACGCGCCGTCACCATCAATCAGCTGCACGTGGTGGGAATGATGCCCCAAATCGGCGGGGTGGCGGTGGTGACAGGTCGGGGACTGAACCACCTATTGGCAATGGGGGAGAGGTTATGGGTATCGTTGGCCCAACCAGCCGTGACGGTGACCGCGTTGTCAATGCCAGACGATTGGGTATGGCAACAGCTCACACTGGATGAGTGGGGCCACGTGGTGGGGATGAGCAGCCAAGCCCTGGGTGATCGATATGTGACCAATGTGACAGGGCTGATGCGACAAGACAATGCCCGCATCACCAATAGCTTACGCTTAATGGGACAACCCAGTCTTCAAACGACGACGGGTGATTTGATCATATCGGCCAATCGGGTGGGCGTGGGCACCACCATGCCCAGCCAAACACTGGCGATTCAGGGGGCCATTCGAATGGCAAGTGCCAACCAAACCGAACCTGGCACCATTCGCTATCAAGACGGACGGTTTGAAGGCCACAATGACACCACGTGGTTGCCGTTGGATGTGGTATCGTCTACCATCAAAACCGCAGACTTTTTAGTGGGGGATGGGTCATTGTTAACGGGGTTGGTGCATGATTATGCCCGATTGTATCGACCCCAAGGGGGGCTGGACTGGCCGTATTGGGTGCCCGATACCGTGCTCGTTGCCAATCAAGACGCTGAGTTAACGTCGATTTATTTGCCGGCGTATCGGTGGTTAATGATGACATCAAGGGGGATCGAGGCAATCGACTGGGTGGTGTCTAACCTGCAAAAGACGGTGGCGTCCCATACCCTTTCTCACCTTCCTTATACGGGGAGTGGGATGCCCACATTGGCGGGAGACGTTGGAATTGCCACCCTTACCCTCGATTCATTGGGACGCCCCTTGCAGATTGCCACCCGATCATATGACAGCCGGTATTACCAAAAGGTCGACGTGTGGGGCAAGGTTTTTCCTGTTGGGGATCAGGTGTGGTCAAAACGCCTCACATTTACCACCCAATCCCTCTTATCAACCGAAGGGGGGTCGTTGATGGTGCAGCCGGGTGGAAGGGGACGAGTGGGATGGGGAAGTACCCAACCGGAGGCTTTGGTAAGCGTGGGGGATGAGGCGACCCCCATTAACCAGGCCGTGGCACTTGAAATCGGGGGTAGGATGGGGCAAGGGGTCAATCAAGAGGGGATCAAATGGTTGATTCAAGGGGTGGCCACCCAAGACCCCGTGACCATTATACAGGCACAATCGGCTGATCAAGTGGTAGAGATGGCCCTCATGAATCGTCGCAATGGGATTCGGTCCAGTGGGCTTTATGTGGCGGGGAACATGGCGGTGGGGGTGGATGAAGCGGTGCAGGATGCTCAAACGGGGGTGCTAAACGCCCAGGCGTTTGTGGGGGATGGGTCTCAACTGACCAATATTGGGATACAAAACATTAGCACCGTGGCCAGTCCGATCAAAGGCGGGTTGGGTGCTGGGTCTTACCCGGTGGGGGGGGTCTTGATCGGTCGGGGTATCGGGTCAGTGGGGGGGATTGTATTGGGAAGTGGGGACCTTTTAATTGGCACAGGGGATTTGCCGTCGGCGGGTCGGTTGGGGGGGCAAACGGGCGTGGTGGTCACCACGGGGAGGGGACGCATTCAGCTGGCACTGCCCCAAAGTATCGACCAAACCAGCCGGCCCACCTTTAATGCCATGGGTCTGGACACCCTCATCGCCCCCTATTGGTACAGTGAAGGGACATTATGGCTACCTCGACGGGTGTCGTTTGGGGCGATGCCACCCGAGGGGGTCGACGTATGGGTGGCGGGTGCCATGAATGCACGCCAAGACGTGATGGTGTTAAAAGGGGTGAGCCTTGATGGCACCTTGACAGCCCCTACGGTATCGGTGGAAACCCAACTAACCCTGCCGTTTTGGACAGCGATACCAGCCCCCATGTTGGCAGGGGTGCGTCCCATGGCATTGGATGTGACCATGAATGTGGTGGGGTCCGTACAGATCAGTGGCAGTGGGAAGGTGTCGGCCAATGGGTTGACGGTATTATCACCAGGTAACAACGGGTTGAGGGTGACCGATCGTGTCACGATGCGTGACGGGTTACGGGCGACCAGGGTGACCGTTGGGGATGTGTTTCGATTCAAGCAAGACACATTGGTGGTAAAAGCCAGCGGGGTGGTTGGGATTGGTCGTGAAGTTGAAACGGGGGTGGTGGTGAGTGGGAATATGTTGGTATCAGGTTCGGGACGCGTGGATACCCTCACCGTCAAGGACCCATTGAATTGGATGGGTGGGTGGTTTCGATTAACGGACGAAGGGGTTGGATGGGGGAATGCCCCTGTGTCGGGGGTCGCGGTGAGTGGCAATGTGAGGGGCGAAGAATGGGTACTGAATGAGTCGGTGAGTGTGACCCAATCGGCCAGGGTGGGGACAAGTGATTGGGTGGTGATAGCAGGTAAAACAGGGGTGGGGAAAGTGCCCCAATACCCATTGGATGTATCGGGCGACATGACGGTATCCGATCGGGTGGTGGCGGGTACGGTTACCACCCTGGAATTGGCACACCGTAGCCAACGCCTGGTGGTGACAACCAACCGGGTGGGCATTGGGGTTGCGGTGCCCACTGCTGTATTGGATGTAATGGGCAACACCCAATGGCGAGGCATCGTGAGGGGCAATGACAATGGCTTGGTGGTAAGCCTGAACCGGGTGGGGATTGGCACATCGTACCCGTCACAAGAAGGGGGGGTCGATATTCAGGGCACGGCAGAAGCCAAGAGTGCCCGTGCGGTGGATGCGGTAGGCACCCAACTAACCGCGGCAGGGTTGTGGTCGGATCCCCGTGTCCAAACCGTGGGGGTAGCCAGCAGCAATCCCAATGCCACCTTGGGGATTCAGGGCAATGCCCGCATCACGCAGATTGCCCGGGTGTCAGATGGGGTCAGCACCAACGAATGGGTGGTGGACCAACCCAATCGGTTATGGCAGGTTCAGGCCTCGGGGGTGGGCATTAAACGACCCCCAACCGAATGGTTGGCCATTACCGGAAAAATGACGGCCAAAGCCTTGCAGGCAAAGCAGTTGACGGTGACCCAAAACGTCATCATTGGCGATGAGTCAACGGGGATCATGATGGATATGAGAACCCAACAAATGGGCATTGGGATGATGCCCACCGACCCATTGTCCGTATCGGGTAACATGAGCGTAGACGGACAAGTGTCAGCCAATCAATGGGTGGCTGACCAGACGGTGTCGGTCAATACCACCACTTTGGTGGTGACCAATCAGCAAGTGGGAATGGGGGTGGCCCCTCAATCGCCCGACACGAAGTGGGAGGTCGTGGGCGATGTCATGGTGACTCAGGGTGGTGAATCACGGGGGGTGAGTTTGAATGGGGCATGGCGGGTGGGGGAAGTGGGGAGGGTAGGGCTGTGGGTGAACCCAGATGAAGGGCGGGTGGGGATCAGCACCCATACCCCTGGTGAGACCTTGTCCGTGTCAGGAAACACTAGCATAACGGGAATTATGGGGGCCCATATGGTGACGGCGGTTCAATCGTTGCAAGTGGGGGATGGTGTGGTGGCCAGTGGGGATCGGGTGGGGATCAATACCAAGGCACCGGCTGCGACATTGGATGTGATGGGGACATTGCGAGTGGGTCGTGTCACACTCAACCAAGAGTGGGTCATCCGGTCTACTGCCATGGTGACCCCCAATCAGGGGAGTGGGCCAGTCTTTCGTGTGAGCAACAGTGGGCTTGGTATTCGCCGGTTTACCCCGCTGAATGCCTTGGATGTGGACGGGGATGGGCAGGTGTCGCACCACATAATGGGGGATCGCCTCACGGTGGGGGGGGCAATGAAAGTGGGGAATATGGTATTCGATCAAGAAGGGATTCAATTGGGTTCGATTCCCCGTGACGGAAAGACAGTGGTGGGTCAAACAGCCACCCTAACGGGCGATTTATCAGCGGGGCAGATGACTGGTGCCACCCAATGGGTGTTACATGAGGTCGTAACGGTTAATCCCCTTATTTGGTCGATTGATGCCGCGAGCCTTCCCCTTCAAGGCATGGGGGTGTCGGGTAACATGTGGGTAACGGGCCGATTGCAAGCGGCCCAATTGAATGGGGACGGGTCGTGGTTAACGAATCTGACGCCGGTTTATCCCGTCAACACCAATGAGATGGCGGGGCTTTGGCAGGGGGTATTGGGACTCACCATTCCCAAGTCAGGGGATATTCCCATGGGGGTGAGTGGCACATGGCGACCCCATGAAGTGACGGCGATTCCCCAATCGGGGGTAAGCGTCAACCGTGCATATGGGCGGGTGGTCATATCATTGGCGGCTGTGAATCAGTTTAGTGGGATGTTTCTCACGGGCACACTCAATATGAACACCGATCCCAAACTCATCTATGATGGGGTGAATGGGCGGTGGTCATCGGTGGGCATTGGCACCACCGAACCCTTAGCGGCCACGTTGGATGTGAAGGGGTCGGGTCGGTATGGTGGCGATGTGCGGGTGGGGGCGTTGTGGTTGAATGCGGCGGGCAAGGTGGGGGTGGCAACAGCGCCAGTTGCCGACTTGGATGTCAGTGGGGAAGGGCGCCTATCGGGTGCGTTGCGGGTGGGGAACAGGATGGTTATGGGGGGACAATTGTCGGTGGCGGATGGGGTGTGGGTGGGGACCCGCGATGGGCAGGATCGGGTGGGTATTGGGACAACCGAACCGGCGCATCGGTTGGATGTAAGGGGTGATATGTTGGTGAGTGGTCGATTGTGGGGTGCCATTCCGATGGTGAGTATGACATCGGGTGTGACCACTGTGTTTGAGGCCCGCAATGCCATTAATTTGGCCAGTCTGGTAAGTGCCAATCGACTACAAACCCCATTTTGGGTGGCATTAACGGGTGCCAGCACCTATCAAGCAAGCATGACCATGGCAGGGTCAATGGCGATTACCGAATTAAAAGTGGGGGGCAAGACCCTTTGGGTATCGCCCAATCAAACCATTGGGATTAACCAATCCCCGGTGGCAAGCAATGCCCTCACGGTGAGTGGTGATATGACCACATCCCAGGGGGTCACCATGTCATCTTTGACCGTGGCCAAAGAAGGGGATTGGGCACAGAAGGGGGTGGTGATTAAATCAGATACCAAACAATGGCAGTTGTTTCATCACGAGGGGGTGGAATCCACACTGGTGGGTGGGGATGTGGTGATAACGGGGCCGACCCGTGCCAGTTCATGGGAGGGGGACGGGTCGTTGTTAACCTCATTAAATTTGGTTGGGGTGACCACCGGGTACTGGGGGAGAGGGGTCGGTGGCATCGGGGATGTGAGCTTATCGGGGATGCTCAGCGAGGGGTCATGGCGCTGGTTGGGGATAGGCAATCAGCAGGTCGAAACATTTGGGGGGGCGCTGTTTCCCACCACCCAAACGGTTGGGTGGCGACGAGACCGTTTGTTGGGGCAAATACAGCTAACGTTGCCACAGTTGTTATGGCCAACCAATCAGCCCACCTTTAATCAACTCACCCTTAAAACCAGTCTAAGGGCCGCACATTTTAAAGCGGTAGAGAACCAACCCTTGTGGTTGAATGTGCCATCGGTGGGCATGGGTCGAGTCGACCCATTGGCTCGGTTGGTGGTAGCCGGTGATGCCGTCATTACCGGCAGCATGATGGTGGGGTCGTTATCCGTTGATCCCACGCCATTCAACGACCGATTGCTAATCGGGAATGGTCCGTGGCAAGGGGGGGGGCTATTGGTCAATGGGTCATCATGGGTGAGCGGTAATATGGTGGTCAAATCGGTGACCGCCGATCAATGGGTCATGAACACGTGGGCAATGACCAATCCAGCATTTGGGTCGGTGGGGATTGGGCGTTTATTCCCCACCCGAAAACTGGAGGTATCGGGCAATGTCGTCATTGCAGGGGGATTGCAGATCGGTACGGTGAAAGCCACTACCCTGAACACACCCATTGCCACACTGGATACATTAAATAGCGCGGTCATTCGCAATCGGTGGACAGTCGCCGTGGCAACACTCAATCAATTCGAAATACCGGGGGTGCCGGCATTGAGATTGACTGATAGGGGGGATGTCACCGTTAATATATTGAGGGGTTCCCGTATCAAGATGGCGACATATGAGCTGGACCCTCATATGACATCAAGCCTTCCGGCTCTGGGTATCACCACCGCATTAAAGAGTGTGAGCGATTCATTTGACTTGTCAGGTGTGCCCGGTACGAACTTAACCTTTACCCTGAATGAGGTGGTGGTACCGTATATCGCAGGGCCTACCACTCAATCATTATTAGATCCCAATGCACGGTCGAGCACCAATACCCTTGTGGTCACAACCGTTAAGCAGGGTGCCAACCAGGTGGTTTGGTTTCCGGAAACGTCACTTAGCAATTGGAATGTGCGACTTGATACCGTGATCAACACCACCGCGTCTCAGCCAGCCAATGCCAATATAGAGCAACAGGTCATTTTTTCACATCCCCAGGGGGATGCCGCCTGGTTAAGCAGCACGGTCCCCCGTACCACGTGTCCCGTCAGTCAGACGGGGTCGACCTATAGTGGGCCCACTGACCCACGGTGGGATATGCCATGTTTGGTGGCGGTATCGGCCAATGTGGCGGCCCCAGGGTTTGTCACGGCGTCGATTACCAGTTGGCCCACCGCCAATCATCTACCCCCTGTGTTTGGCGATGCCGAGTATGGTGACTCAGGGTCCCCCGCTTGGTACCCCTTGGGTGGCATTATACAAGCCCGTGATGTCACGGTGAATGTGACGATGAATCAATTGGTAGATGGGCAATGGGTACCAGTCAAGATGCCCATCATTCAATCCGTGGCGGGGGTTCAGATCGACCAAGCGGGGGGGCGTTTTGAGTTGCAACAAAGGGTTGAATTAACCCAGCCGGGTGCGTATGCATTGGTGGTACCCGAGGGGGTGACGGAACTAACCGCCGAGGCGTGGGGAGGGGGTGGGGGGGCCGGGGGGCGTGGTCGCACACTTAGTGCCCAGGGTAATGCGGGAGCAGACAGTGGTAAAGAAGGTGATACGATCGCAGTGAGCCCCGGACAAGTGATCACCCTGTATGTG
>Ga0172372_10001628_pt1 | contig 34863 bp, 35 predicted proteins | sample LakKiv5m_2_FD_114544 | JGI IMG/M metagenome (GOLD analysis project Ga0172372, IMG submission 114544) | Freshwater microbial communities from Kabuno Bay, South-Kivu, Congo - kab_092012_9.5m | ecosystem: Environmental > Aquatic > Freshwater > Lake | place: Democratic Republic of the Congo... | reverse complement strand
ATCTTAATTTCGCCCTTGCTCGTGTTAGTCAAAAAACCAGCTTGTTGGATCGAATTTGGTCCTATGGAGACAATTTTTGCCAAATTCTTCCGCTTGCCTAAAGTTTTGTATTTTATGGTCAAATCACTGCCAGAAAAAGTTGTTACTTCGAGCTACCACTCGCGTCGGAGTTTGACTAGTTCGGCTCGAATTTCTTTGGCTAAGTTGAGAATTGTTCCCTGTGGCAGAAATATTGAAAGTCAAAGTGTAAGAGCGACCGAAAGTTCAACTATTGTTTGTGTGTCACGTTTGGAACCAGGTAAAGGCCAAGACTTGCTGATTGATGCCTTTTCTTTGATTGCCAAAAAAAATCTCCAATTAAAATTGAAAATTGTAGGTGAAGGTGATTTCTTGCCAATCTTGCAAGAAAAAGTGAACCAAAATAATTTGCAAGAAAAAGTTGTTTTTGTCGGTAGAGTCAAAAATGCTGTGCAGGAAATGGCCAGTGCAGAGGTGGTTGTTTTTCCCTCGGTTTGGCCTTTGGAGGGTTTTGGCTTAGTGATGATCGAGGCAATGTGCCTTGGCAAACCAATTGTGGCTTTTGATCGAGGTCCCGGTAATGAAATTATCGAGGACGAGAAAACTGGCCTTTTGGCTAAAGATGGTGACATTGAAGATTTGGCGAAAAAAATAGAAAAAATTTTGCATGATAAAAAGTTGGCCGAGTCACTAGGAAAAGCTGCTGGGCAAATTTATTTATCCAAATACCAAATTGAGTCGGTCGCTGATCAATATGAGCGAATTTTTCTCGAAGCGATTGCCGATCACAAAGCCAAATCTGTCCTAACTCAAAATTAGGTTATACTATCTCCAGAATGAGTCAGATTAAAAAAGTTAAAGAAGCTTCAGATATTGTTGAGATCATTGGTGAGAGGTTGACTTTGCAACGTGCAGGAACGAATCTCAAAACCAATTGTCCTTTCCATGGCGAAAAAACTCCGTCATTTTTTGTTAATGAAGTAATGCAACGTTATCGTTGTTTTGGTTGTGGCGAAACTGGCGATGTGATTAATTTTTTAGAGAAGTATGAAGGCATGACCTTTGGTGAGGCTCTTGAATATTTGGCTGAAAGAGCTGGTATTAAATTGGAAAAATATGTCAAAAGTCAGCAAGATGATCTCCATGATCAATTGCTAGATGTTTTGGATTTGGCTCGACAATACTATGGCTATCTTCTCAAAGAACATCAGTTGGGACAAATTGCCAGAGACTATTTGAGCAAAAGAAAAATTAACCAAGAATCAATCAATTTATTTCAGCTTGGTTATTCCTTAGATGAGTGGGATGGCTTGATTAAATTTCTTCACCATAAAAAAAAGTATTCATTACAAATACTGGAAGAAGCGGGATTGGTTATTAACAAAGGCGATCGTTACTATGACCGTTTTCGCGGTCGTCTCATGTTTCCTTTAAAAAATCACCGTGGCCAAGTGGTGGGCTTCTCTGGTCGGACTTTGGTACCGGGAGAAAAAGATGCTAAATATATTAATTCCCCAGAAACAGCTTTGTACCACAAATCAGAGATGTTGTTTGGTTTTTCTGAACTTTATCAAGAAATTCGCAAGAAAAAAGAAATCATTGTTTGCGAGGGTGAAATTGACGTTATTTCTAGCGCCCAAGCTCATGTTAACAATGTAGTAGCGGTTAAAGGTTCGGTGTTAACTAAAGAGCACGTTAAGCTAATTTTGAGAGTGGCCAATAAAGCAATTTTATCTTTGGATAGGGATAGCGCTGGAATCGAAGCAACCAAAAGAGCTATCTTAATTGCCAAGGATAGTGGCTTAGAGCTAAGAGTAGCCAACTTATCTTTGGTCAAAGAACAAGGTTTTGACTTAAAAGATCCTGATGATATTGCCCGCGAACAACCAAAGCTATGGCGGGAAGCGGTCAAGGGTTCGATTTCTGTTTATGAATTTTTGTTTCAAGTAGCACAAGCTAAATATCAGTTAGATACGCCGGAAGGTCGAAGAGATTTTATTGAAGAAGTAGGTCCAATTCTCAATTACATCAGTCATGCGGTGGAAAAAGATTTTTACATCAAAAAAGTGGCAACACTTTTGTCAGTGAAGAAAGAATTGGTTGAGGAAGATTTGAAAAAGTTGCAATCTCCAATGTCCAAGTTGGCACCTCCAGAAACTATAGTTAAATCACCTAAAGCTAGACTAACTTCCCAACAAAAGCTGGAAAGATATTTAATTTTTCTGTTAATGAATTTTGAGCCTCATGAAATTCAAGATAAAGCGATTTCGTTGGCACAATTTGATTTTTCACACTCAGAATTAAAGGTGTTTATTCAAGCAATCCTGCAAGTAAAAACTGTAGTTTTGAAAAATATTGTCGCTATTTTGCCTGATGATGTTAGAGAAGTAGTGGCAGAAATTTCTCTTAATCCCAACTATGAATTATATATCAAAGATCTTAATATTCAGACCGAGTGGGAATCAGTTTTTGTGCGCTTGCAAAAGGCACACGTGACCACGATGGTTGATAAAATTTCCACAGAGCTTAATGAACTGGATCAAAAAGTTATGCTTAGTCCTAAGGAGGAGCAGCGACGTGACGAATTACTGCGAATGATTGTAGAATTAAGAAGAAAATCATAATGCAAATTTTTATTGATGAGTCCGGTGACCCCGGTTTTTTAATCGAGGGTGGCTCGAGTCGCTTTTTTGTGGTGGCAGTGATTATCTTTGAAGATGATGCTCAGGCTAGTCAAGCTAGATTGGCTCTAGAAGACTTAGGTCGAAGATGGTCGAAGCCTAAAAAGTTTGAACTTAAATTCTCCAAATTATCAGAGTCTGAACGCGCAGAGGCTTTACATTTAGCCACTAAGTTTTCTTTTAAAATTCGCGCTGTGATTTTTGATAAGGTGCGGATGAATGAGCTTCAGCTTCAACATTTTAAGAAAAATTATTACCAATATGCGATTAGATCGCTTTTGGATAGATCAGATAGCCATCTTACAAATTCAACAATGAAAATTGATACTTTTGGTGAAGATGCCTATCGTCAAGGACTTGTCGATTATTTTACTGAGCACGTTTGTAATCCAGATGATCAAACCAAGTGTCAATTGGTTTTTCAGGATTCAAAGTACGATGCTTTGATTCAATTGGCAGACTTGGTGGCAGGTGCACTACGTAAAAGTTTTGAGATCACACAAGACGATTCACAAATCTACCGTGAGGTCATTGCTGACCACGAAGAAGACATTAAAGTTTTCCATTCGGTGCTTCATACCAGAAAGCTTGGTTAATAGCCGAGTTTTTCAGGTATAATACACTTTATGGCAGAAGCAAAAAACCCACCAGCAAATCCAAATCAAGCAAAATCAAAACCAGCTGGTGGCCCAGTTGATAGAAGTCGTTACCCCAAAATTCAAGCTTATATAGCGAAGTTGGGAGTAATGTCCCGTCGTCATGTTGAAGATTTGATTAGAGAGAAAAAAGTTCAGGTAAATGGTTTGCTGGCCAAAATTGGTCAAAGAATTAAGGCTGGTGAAGACATCATTGTCGTTGACGGTAAAAAAATTGAAACCAAAAAACCACCACAACCAATCTACATTTTGCTCTATAAGCCCGTTGGTTATGTTTCAACTTCCAGTGATGACCAAAGTCGACCAACAGTTTTGAGTTTGGTTTCAGAAATTAAAGACAGACTTTATCCTGTTGGTAGATTAGATATGGATTCTGAAGGTTTAATGATTTTGACTAATGATGGCGATTTGACTTTCGCTTTGACTCACCCTTCTCACGAAATTTCCAAAGTTTATAAGGTTTTGTTAAGAGGTGTGCCTTCGACCCCTGCCCTTAACTTGTTGCAAAAGGGTGTAAAACTCAAAGAGGGTTTTTTCACTCCTGATGAAATGAGAATTCTTGGCCATGAAAACGGCAATACTTGGTTGGAGCTAGTTATTCATGAAGGTAAAAACCGTCTGATTCGTCGTATGATGAGAAGAATTGGTTATGACGTTATGAGATTGATTCGCGTAGAAATCGGACCTTTTGACGTAGGCATGCTGGGCGGAAAAAGATACATTCAACTCTCCAAAGAGCAGGTGCAAAAGCTCATCTCCAAATAAATTCAGAGGATTTCCACTTGCTCGCCGTTCTGGCATTTAACCGCCCAAAAATGATAAACTGTTTTTATGCCCAGAGCACTTGTCCTTGGAAATGGTGAAACATTAGTTTGTCTTGATAAATTCGGTTTTGTCCGTGATTTTTATTTTCCCTATGTTGGTTTAGAAAATCATGTGTCTGGTAATAAGCACCGGATTGGTGTTTGGGTTGATAATCAATTTTCTTGGCTTGATGACGGCAATTGGACGGTCAAAATTGCTTATAAACCAGAGACGATGGTTGGTTACTTAGTTTGCAAAAACGAAAATCTTCAATTATCCGTAGTAATGGAGGCTTGTGTTTATAACGAAGCCAATGTTTTTTTACGCCAAGTCGATGTTTATAACCACCAAGAACAAACTAGAAATATTAGGATCTTTTTCCATCAAGTGTTCATGATTGCGGAGAATAAAAAGCGTAATACAGCTTTTTTCGATCCAACCCACAACGCCATCGTTCATTATCGTGGTCGTCGTTTGTTTATCGTTAATGGTCGAACTAGCGATGGCAAAACCATGGATGATTTCGCCGTAGGCGCATTTAATTTTGAAGGCAAGATGGGTACCTATAAAGATGCCGAAGATGGTGAGTTGGGCAAGAATGGTGTTGAGCACGGGAGTGTTGATAGCACGATTCGCTTTTGTGTTAGTGCCGAGGGTAAGAAAAAAACAACCCTTCATTATTGGATTTGCGCTGCTAAAACCTTAGATGACGTTTATGCTCTCAATAGCATGGTTATGAATAAAACATCTGAGGGCATGCTTCATTCGACTGAAGATTTTTGGCATGCGTGGCTTGATCGACAAAATTATTCTTTTGATTTTTTGACTCCAGAGCAAAAAAAACTGTTTAACACTTCACTTTTTATTCTTCGCGCCCATGCCGACAATCGAGGAAGTATTATTGCCTCCGCTGACTCAGCTATGATTGAGTATGGCAAAGATGACTACGCTTATATGTGGCCCAGAGATGCTGCTTTCATTGTCAGTGCTTTGGATTCGGCTGGTTTTCATGAAGTAACCAAAAATTTCTTTTTGTTCTGTCAAAGTGTTTTACATCCTGATGGTTACCTCCATCACCGTTTTAATTCAGATCAAAGTTTGGGTTCCACTTGGCATTCACCCTCAGCACAATTTGAGTGGCTCAAGGATAAAAAATTACAGCTACCGATTCAAGAAGACGAGACAGCTTCAGTGATTTTTGCTCTATGGCATCACTATCAAGTGACTAAAGATATTGAGTTCATTGAAGATTTATTCAAGCCTTTTATTGAAAAAGCAGCGGATTTTTTGGTTGATTTTCGTAACAAAACTACTATGTTGCCACTACCATCTTATGATTTGTGGGAAGAGGTCATTGGTGTATCAACTTATACCTGCGCGAGTGTCTATGGTGGGTTGATGGCAGCAGCTAACTTTGCAGAACTACTTGGTAAACGCAACCATATGCGTAAATACAAACAAGCTGCCAAAGAGATAAAAAAAGCGACTATTGATTATCTTTTTAGCGAACAACTATCGAGCTTCGTCAGATTTGCTAAATACAGTGGTGACAAAGTAGAAAAGGTTGAAATTGTCGATGCCAGTTCTTTATTTGGCTTGTGGTACTTTGGCATGTTTGAGCAAAGTAATCCTTATTTCAAGAGAACTCACGAGCAAGTGATGAAGCGTTTGCAAAACCCTGGTGCCACGGCAGGTTTTATTCGTTATGAACATGATGCTTACTTCAGAAGTGGTGATTTATCTAATCCATGGTTTATCACGACTTTATGGGAAGTGGAGAGGCGTTTGGCCGCAGACACTGTCAGTTATGAAGATTTGGATTTTGCCAAAGATGTATTTTTATGGATCCAAAATCACCAATATTTATCTGGTGTTTTGGCCGAGCAACTAGATCCGCAAACAGGTACTTCAGAATCAGCTACGCCACTAGTTTGGTCGCATGCAGAATTTGTTCGTTCGGTCTTGCTCTATCAGCAGGCGCTTGTTAAGCTGAAGCTGGTAGAGGTTAAAACGCCAGAAAGCGTAATTCACGAACTATGAACTATTATTTAGCAGTTGATGGTGGTGGCACCAAGACTCAGGTTTTGTGTGCTGATGAAAATGGAGAAATTGTTGGCGAAGGTTTATCTGGTCCAACTAGTTTGACTGTGGTTAATTCTGGAGCAGCTGGATTTGCCTTAAGGGAAGCCATTCGCCAAGCCACTGAGAATTTACCACCGGGGTTTGTGGTGACAAGACTGGTGATGGGTTTGGCTGGGCTAGACACTCCAGAAGAAATCTCAATAGCTGAGTCCTTATTTAAACAAGTAATCTCTGATATTCAGGTTCGAGATTTTGTTTTGATCAATGACATTTTGATTGCTCTTCGTGCTGCCAGTGATAAACAGGATGCAATAACACTCATTGCTGGAACAGGTTCCAATTGCTTTGGCATTAATAGTTTGGGTGAATCAGCCAAGACTGGTGGTTTGGACTTTTTACTGTCAGATGAAGGTTCTGGTTATGCTATCGGAGCTGAGGTTTTGAAGGCTGCCGCGATGAGCTTTGATGGTCGTGGGGCAAAAACAAGTTTAGAACAATTGACTAACGACTATTTTGAAACAGCAAGTATTCCAGAAGTAAAACATCATATTTACAACCCAGTTTTGACTAAAATGCAGATTGCCGGACTGGCCAAATTGGCTTTTGATGCATTAGAGGAAGGCGATGGGGTAGCGCGACAAATTGTGGACAAAGCGGCTGACGATTTGTTTTTGATGGCGAAGGTTGTGATTGAAAAATTGAAACTGAACAATAAGCAAAGCGACTGTGTTTTCTCGGGCAAAGTTTTATTGTCTGATTATCTCAAGAATAAGCTCAAAGAAAAAATCAATCAAACCTATCCTAATATTCAAGTTTTGATTCCCGCAGATGAGCCAGTTTATGGGGCATTAAAAATCGCTTTGAGTAGTTGATTTTGTTCAGATAAGTTGTTGACGTCGGTGATTTTTCTCGCCATACTTATTCTCATGAAGCTTTCATCTTTTTCCTTGAAACGAACACTTATTTCTTTTTTTGTTTTATCTTTATTTTTTATGGTTGTTGGGGTTGGGGTCGCTGGCACCTTAGTTTTGGAGTCCGACTATAGCTGCGACAACATTACTGATCTGGATGATTACACGGTTTTGGTACGTGATAAGCGTTTGAGTACTCGTAAGCTATCTATTCTTTTCAAAGAATGGGGTAGTCGAGGTTTATCCAATTCGACCGATTGCTCTGGAAAAGCAGTGACTGCTAATAATGGTGGCTATGGTGGAGCTGGGAGCACCACTCCAACACCCACCCCAAGTCCCACCCCAGTGGTTTCGCCAACACCAACGCCGACTCCAGTTACTACAACCAGTCCCAGCCCATCTCCTTCGAGTAAACCCAGTCCATTCAACTTAAGTGATTCCAACTTAGTGGCCTATATGCCGATGGAAGAGACAGCTGGATCTTTGACCAATAAAAAAACTAGTAATGCTGTTGCCAACCTTATTCCTAATGGCAATGTTCAATACCGCCAAACAGGAAAAGTTGGTTACGGGGTAAAGGTCAATGGTATTGGTAACGCGTTTTGTAGTGGTTCTGGCACAGCTTGCAAAGACGTGAAAGCTTATGACTTTACTGGTGATTATACTCTTGGTATGTGGGTCAAATTGGATCAAGGTAGTGCCTACTTATTTAGAAAATGGGATCAAGAAAAAGGTAACTATTCTTACTTTGCTTTGGATAGCAATATTTTCTTAGCAGCTTTGGCACATCCACATCCTGACTATTTATTTGGTTATGATCATGGCTTAAGAGCTGGTCAGCCAACGGGACGAAGTTATGTGGAAGGCTATATGGATTTAAATGTGGATAACAAATTACATGATTGGCACCATATAACCGTAGTTCGCGATACTAAGGCAAAAACTGTTTTCTTATACGTTGACGGCAAAAAACAAGACACCCATCCGGGTCAAATCAAACAAGCAAATGGTGGCGTGGTCACCTCAGTGATGAGGGCTGACAATCAAGTGAGTGCCGATCCATTTAGACTGGGTGAGTTGGTAGGAACAATTGATGAATTCTTTGCTTACAAAAAAGCTTTAACTGAGACTGAAGTCAAAGCAATCTATGAGGCAGGCAAATAATATGAAGAAAAATTTCAAACTCTCAGGTATTAAACTCAAATCCATTTTCAGAGCGGCTGGCGTTTTCTTTTTATTGTTTGCGGTTTTTTCTGGAATTTTTGCTGGTTTGTTGAACCAACAAGATATTAGACAAAGAGCCAGCGAAGGTTATGGCAATGTGGAAATTGTTTTGGTGCCTTCAACAACACCACTTCAAACCAATAATTTATCGACTGTTTTTGTGCGCGTGAACACTAAGGGTGAAGAAATTGATGGTGTTCAGGTAGTTTTTGATCTTTTGACTCAAGTGACCAATGACGTCACTGTTCGGGTCAACGAAAGTACTGGCCTTAAGTGGGCGTGGGATAGAGTTGAAGGTATTCAAGGGGGTAGGAAGGTTAGCTTTGCTGCTATTACTAGCGATCCTTACAAACCCTTCAAAAGTAATTCTCCAGTTGATGTGGCAGAAATTACTTTTGTAGCCAAAAATCCTGGTCCGTTAACCATGGTGTTTGATGGTTTTATGACCAAAGCTAATAAACACCAGCAACTAAGAAATGTTCTCAAGCCAATCATTGTTCAAGAATATGAAGTAAGAGTTGCGCCTTCGCCAACCCCCTCACCAACTCCAAAGCCAGCGGTTACAACCACAGGTGGAACTATCACCAATAATTCCAGTGGTACCAAGGGCGGTCAAACAACACCCGCACCTACACCGACTCCAAATAGTGTGACTGCTAATGTGGTGGTTAATAGTGTTGGTGGAACTCAAACTATTGACCGTGGCCAATGCAATGTTGCTTGCTCGTACTCAAGTCAATGTGACTCCGGCTTCCTTTGTTACGAAGGCAAATGTCGTTTATCAACCAACTTGACCAGCTCGACATGCCAAGATATTAGTACCAGAAGCAAGATTTGTAACGATACTTGTACACAATCTAGTGAATGTCAGGTTGGCTTAACTTGCTATTCAGGTCAATGTCGTTCAACTTCCAATCCACAAAGCCAAACTTGTCAAAATGATGGCACAGTTACTGCAGGCGTAGAGAAAATGTGTGGTCAAAATTGCGCTAGTAACAGTGATTGTGGAGACTCCTTGAGTTGCTATGTTGGTCAGTGTCGTTTGGCTACCAACCCAACCAATCCAGAATGTAATGATAAGCAGGTGGTATTGACTAATCTAGGTAGCAGTGGTTCGCCAGAGCCATCACCTGTGCCAGCGAACTCAGGTCGTTCTTTGAGCTTGTTGACCCAAATCGTTATTGCTCTTGGTGCTACTGTGATTGTTGGTTTTATCGGTGTAGTTATTTTCACTATGCTCAATAGTCGCAACAGACAGCGCGATCAACAGTTATAGGGAAGAGTGCTATAATTTCTGCCCATGCCAGTTCTAACTCACTTCGCTATTAAAAAAGCTCTAGAGACAGGTGAAATCAAGATTGAGCCCCATGTTAGTGATGATCAAATTAGTGTTGCATCAGTTGATTTGACTTTGGGCAATGATTTTTGGGTTTATGAGGAACAAGCTGATCCCATTGCTATTAAAGAATCCACCAATTATCTTGATATCACAAGGCATATTCAGGTAGAAGAAAGGGTGATTAAGCCTCAGGAAACAATTCTGGGCATTACCAAAGAAAAAATTACTTTGCCTGGCAATATTTGTGGCTGGCTCGAAGGCCGTAGTCGCTTTGCTAGACTTGGTTTATTGATTCATATCTCGGCGGGATTGATTCAGCCTGGTGTGGATAACCATCAAGTTTTGGAAATTACCAATTTAAGTCCCAATGTTTTGACCCTTCATGCTGGCGAAAGGATTTGCCAACTGGCTTTTCAACGCTGTGAAGGTGAGGCAAAATACAGTGGCAGATTTAGTTCACAATAGCTTATTTGTTCCGATAAAAGTTACTTTTGCCAAGATTTTAGGATGATGATATAATTAGACCTCGTTTTATTAAGGAGAAATTACATGTCAGAAACTCAACACTACGCCATTATCCAATTGCTCGGCAAACAGCTTCGAGTTACCGCTGGTGAAAAATTAGTGGTAGATCGCTTAGTTGATCATGCTGAAGGCGAAACCTTTGAGGTTAAGGAAGTCCTCATGGTAGCCAATGGCGACGATGTGAAGATTGGTCAACCTCTGGTCGAAAAAGCCAGTGTGACCTTGAAGGTTTTGGAACATGGCAGAGGCGATAAAATTAGAGTGGCTGTTTACAAGTCCAAATCTAAATACCGCAAAGCCAATGGCCACCGCCAACATCAAAGCACCGTCGAAGTGGTTAAGATTGCTTAATCTTAATCTGTGAACTGGTATACTTTATTTGATGTCTAAATATTTATTTCTATTTGGAAATACCCCAAAATTATCTTGGTTAGAGCTCCAGTCTTTGGTGCCATCTAGTGAGTTGGTCCGTGACAACGTGGCTCAAACTGACTTAGATAGCGAAGAGGCACAGCAAATTTTTGCTAAGCTTGGTGGATCAGTTAAATTAATTGAAATTACCACCAATCTTAATCCTGACGCTAAAGGTGCTTTATCTCAAATTGGCGAATTCTTAGCCAACAAAAAATCATCTGGAAAAATTACTTTCAGTCTTGGTATTTTAGGTCAAGATTTATTGGATATTTCGGAAACAGATATTAAAAAGTTCCTGCGTGACGAATTGTCTCTGTCTTCTCGTTTTATTGAACACAAACAAAGTGGTTTATCCGCTAGCGTGCTTTTGCACCAAGAAAAAGTCATCGAGGTAATCTTACTTGAAGTTGATGGACAGGTTTGGCTTGGTCAAACTATTGCTGTTCAAGATATTGATGACTGGACCAAACGCGATCGTAGAAAGCCATACGCTGACCGCAAAAAAGGTATGTTGCCACCAAAAGTTGCTAGAATGATGGTTAATATTGCTGGTACAGAGGCCAAAACTATCTATGATCCTTTCTGTGGTACAGGCACTGTATTAGCTGAAGCTCTAATGACTGGCCATGACATGGTAGTTGGTTCTGATTTGGATGGTGATGCTACGGCTGGTGCAGAAAAAAACCTAGCTTGGCTCAAAAAAGAGTACGGTTTGTCTGGTGAGGTGAAAATTTTCCTTTCTGATGTTACTCAAATCAATAAATATTCTGATCTTAAAAATAACCAGGTTGATGTAATCGTGACCGAGCCCTTCCTAGGCAAACCCAAGCCACAAATTGAACAACTGGATAATATCTATAAAGGTTTGGAAAAGCTTTATTTGGGGGCCTTTAAGGTCTTCAAAGAGGTTTTGAAAAACGGTGGTAAAGTTGTAATTGTTTTCCCAATGGTTCAAACCTATAAAACAACTTATAGTTTGGAAAATTTGATTGACAAGCTCGAGCAATTGGGTTACACTACTACCTCTGAACCAGTACTTTATGCAAGAGAAAATGCAGTGGTTCAAAGACAAGTTTTTGTTTTTAAATTAACTAAATAAAATAATTAACCCAATATGTCACACGTCAAAGCTTCAGGTAAAGTTGCACAACATGCTCAAGGCAAGCGCCACGGCAAACGTTTAGGTCTCAAAAAATCTGGTGGTGAAAAGATCCAAGTTGGTCAAATCATCGTCAAACAAAGAGGTGCTAAATACAAAGTCGGCAAAGGCGTTGGTATGGGTAAAGACCACACTATCTTCGCTATGATTGATGGTTTGGTTAAATTTGGCAAACGCTTTGGTAAAACTACCATTAGTGTTGTCGCTAAAAACTAATTTCCATTTTCAATTAACTTTTCAGATCAGTTTCGTGAAATTCCGCTTGTGAAATAGTGATTTGTTTGTGTTATATATGGTGTATGTCAAACCTAAGAACACTCCCCATTGATCAATTGCAAGCCAATCCTTTTCAACCTCGCGACAAAGTCAAAACTGAAGATATTCAAGATTTAGCTCAATCAATCAAAACTTATGGTGTTTTAGAACCATTGGTGGTTGCTGAAACGCCAGCTGGTTTTCAAATTATCGCTGGGGAAAGACGTTGGCGTGCTTCCAAATTGGCTGGATTAACTGAAGTGCCAGTTCACATCAAGAAAACCACCCCCAAGGGTATGTTAGAAATGGCAATTGTAGAAAATGTGCAAAGAAGCAATTTGTCGGCTTTGGAGCGAGCTCAAGCTTTTCAACGATTGGCTCAAGAGTTTTCTTTGAACAATGAACAAATCGGTGAAAGAGTGGGTAAATCTCCCTCTTACGTTTCCAACACCATGAGACTGTTAAGACTTCCCGATGCAATCAAAGACGCCTTAACCGATGGTGAAATCTCTGAAGGTCACGCCAGAGTGTTAGTTTCATTTGATGATGAAAAGTTGGCAATGAAGGTTTTTAGGCAAATTGTCAAAGAAAAAGCTTCCGTTCGCCGAGCAGAAGAGTTAGTTCGTCATTACAAAAGCCAAGAAAAAGTTGCTGAGGAGAAAAAAGTTGAAGAGCCAGCTAATATTGATTATGACAAAGTCGAAAAAGTCAGGGAAAGCTTGCAAAGAAGAATTCATTCACCGGGACAAATTAAATTATCTAGATCAAACAGACAAACCAGAATCATTATTACCTTGAGAGGTGATCAGGCTAAGACTCAAGCAGATATGGATCGAATAATGGAAATAATTGGCGAGAATTAGTAAATAATTGTTCGCGAGTGATGCTAAAATTTTCTTCAATATAGTCAGTGGTGAGGGTTAACATCCATGGTTCACAGGTTTTGCCACGATGGGGCATCGGTGGTAAAAATGGAGCATCTGTCTCGACAACCACTCTGTCTGCGGGAACATTTTTCAAGATTTGTCTGATTAAGTCAGCATTTTTGTAAGTCACATTGCCATCGAAACCAAACCAAGCATTGTTTTTAATCATGGCATCAATATAAAAATCTGGGCCAGAAACACAGTGTAGAACAAAGTTGTTTTTAGGTGGGTTTGAAGCCAAAATATTGATTAAATCTTGATAGGCTTCATCTTTGTCATCACGAACGTGAAGCGATAGTGGTAAGTTAAGTTCATTTGCTAATTCTAATTGAGCTTTAAAGCCAGCGATTTGTTGTTCCTTAATGATGACAGTTTGCGGATCATTTCTATCTAAGCGAAAATAATCTAAGCCAATCTCGCCAATAGCGACAACCTTTGGTTTCATAGCCAACATTTTTAGTCTTTTCAGATCCAAATCAGCAATATCATGGGGATGAACTCCAACCGTAGCAAAAAAACCTTTTTCTTCTTGGACTAGTTGGGTAACTTCCATCGAAGATTCCATATTGGTGCCAATTTGAATAGCGTGAGTGACACCGCGACTTTGAGCAATTTGCCAATGACTGCGCCAATTTTCTTTCAAGCCTTTAAAGTTGTAGTGGGTATGGGTATCAATCAACATTAGATGCGGGGGAAAAGTGGAGTCATAGCTCCAATTTTTTCCTGACTAAAATGATTGAGAATGGTCTCACTTGTTTGAGGCATGAACGGCTTTAAAAGCGTAGCAATTAAAACAATTTGTGCAATCGCTTGTCTAAGGATGGTTAATTGTTCTTCGCCAGTTTTGGTCCAAGGTTTTTGTTCACTTAAGTATTGGTCAGCTTGGCTAATCAAATCAATAATCAGACTCAAAGCGGTCTTGAGCTCGAAGTTATTCATGGCCGATTGATAGGCCTCAGGTTTGGTTGGTTCTATGAATTTATTAACTAGCTCAGCTTTTTCAGCTAACTTAGCTACGCGCGAGCACAAATTTCCTAGACCGTTGGCTAAGTTGACAGTGTAAGCGATATCAAGTTTTTCCCAAGATGTATCCATATCAGTGCCAATTGGACCTAAAAACATCAGTAAAAACCTTGTGCCATCGGTGCCATATTTACTGACCATTTCCGATGGAGAAATAACATTGCCTAATGATTTGCTCATCTTTTGACCGACGATGCTAATAAAGCCATTGATCAAAATTTGCTTGGATGGTGGCAAGTTGGCGGCCATTAACATGGCTTGCCACATGGCAGATTGTTGACGAAGGTTATCTTTGCCAGCAATTTGCACACCTGGCCAATATTCATCGTATTCTGATCCTTTGTTTGGCCAGCCTAAGGTGGAAATATAGTTCACTAAAGCATCAAACCAAACATACATGACGTGGTCTTCATCATCGGGAACGGAAACACCCCAAGGCATTTTCTCTTTGAGACGAGAAATAGAAAAGTCCTGAAGTCCGCCTTTAACAAAAGCCGTAATTTCTTTGAATTTACTGGCTGGTTTGACAAATTTTGGATTATTTTCGTAATGCTCTAGCAATTGCTTTTCAAAAGCAGAAAATTTGAAGAAGTAATTTTCTTCTTCTCTTAGTTCTAATTCCTTATTGGGGTGAAGTTGGCACAAACCATCAACTAGTTCTGAATCCTGTTTTTCCAATTCACAACCGACGCAGTATTTAACTTTGTACATTTTTTTATAAATGTAGCCGTTAGCATTGCAAATGCGCCAGAACTCCTGAGCAGCTTTTTTATGCTCTAGTTTGGTGGTGCGAATAAAGTGGGTGTAATTCAGGTTAAAAATCTTTTTGAGATCTTCAAACTTAGCTGCATAAAAGTCGGTGTAGGCTTGAGGATCTTGTTTGTTTTCCAAAGCTTTCTCGTAGATTTTTTGACCATGCTCATCAGTGCCAGTGTTGAAAATAACTGAGTAACCCATCTCACGCATATGACGGGTAATTACGTCAGCAGCAACAATTTCTAAACCAAAGCCAATGTGTGGTTCTGCGTTCACATACGGCAAGGTGGTGGTGAGGTAGAAATTATTATTTTTCACCTGGTTATTGTAACATGCAAAGCCCTACTAGACCTTGATATCAATTTTTTGTAGGCTAAGGTTATGAATCTTCTCAAACCTTTTATTGCTACTGCTCTAACCTTAGTGGTTTTGAGCTACTTTTTGCCCAATGTTAGTTTTATGCATTGGACAACTTTGATTATCGCTGCCATTGTTATTACCTTATTAAACAAAGTAGTTAGGCCGATTTTGAAGATCTTGTTTTTGCCGATTAACATTGTAACCTTGGGCTTATTTTCAGTGGTTATTCATGTGGGTTTGTTGTGGTTAGCGACTTATTTGGTGCCAGGTTTTCAGATCAACAATTTAAATTTATTTGGTACGGAGCTAAATCAATTTGCGAGTTTGTTAGTGGTGTCTATCATCCTTGGGTTTATTCAGGGTTTGTTTGGCTTAATCCTTTAATTTTTTTGTTCAAAGCAGCTAATTAAGATATAATATCGCTATGTTGAAAAAAAATGGCTGGTTATTAATTTTTTCTTTTGTCTTTCTTCTGGCGAGTGCAATTTTGGCTCGTCCAGCCTCGGCTCAAAAATCTCTGCTTCAGGCTGAATTGGAAATAATTAATGACGAAGCAACTACTGCGGCTCATGCTACTAGTGAAGGTATTTTAGCTACCCCTTCGGCTGAGGTGGTAGAAAAAATCCAGAAAAAAACTGAAGAAGATATTACTCAGCCTACTGTTAAGCAAAAAAGCAAACTTGCCCAATATCTTGATGACACTCCTGTTGGTCCATTAAGTTGGAATAACTTCCTTCAGCACGCTATTCGTAATGCTATTGCTGATGGTGTAGCGCCCAATATTATTGTGTTGGTTTTGCTTTTCCCACTTGTTGCTTCTTTAATTGCCGCTTCCAGACACATTATTGGTTTGAGAGGTTTTGGTATTTATATTCCTGCTGTTTTGGCCGTGGCCTTGGTATCAACGGGCATTATGGAGGGTTTGGCCATTTTTGGAGCGATTGTAGTGGTGGCTATTTTTTCTAAAAAATTCCTGAGAAAAACCAAGTTGTTTTATCTGCCTAGAACAGCCATGTTGCTATGGTTGATTTCGATGGGTATTTTTGCAGTTATATTGCTTTCGCCAACCTTTGGTTTGGTTTCATTGATGAGTATTAACATCTTCCCGATTTTGATTTTAGTGCTCTTGTCAGAGAATTTCTTAGATGCACAATCTCGTTCGAAACAGTCCGAAGCGATTGCTTTGACTGTTGAAACTTTAGCTTTAGCCTTTGCATCGAGTTTGCTTTTGCGTTGGGATATTATGCAAAAATTTGCCTTAACCGAGCCAGAGCTTTTAATTTTTACTATTGCTTTGATGAACGTGATTATTGGTAAGTTTACCGGTTTAAGACTTAAAGAATGGTTTAGATTCAGATCGTTGATCGAAGAATAAACATGTCAGTCAAACCATCCCATATTTTGGGACACAATGCCAGAAATACCTATACAAAGCTCAATACTTTTGCAGCTAAAAAATATGGTTTTTCCAAATTAAGAACCAAAGAGTTGCTTCGTGAATACAATATTCCCACGGCCAGTGTTTATCATATTTTTGAATCAATTAACGATGTTCAAGAAGTTAATTGGAACAACTTTCCCTTACCTTTCGTCGTTAAACCAGCATCAGGTAGTGCTGGTAAAGGTATTGTGCTGTTAATTAAAAAAACGACTGATGGCAAAAATTGGATCGATAACGAAAATAATCAGTGGAGTAAGGAAGATTTAAATCTTCACGTTTCTAACATTCTCGATGGTGAGTTTAGTACTTGGGGTGAAAATCACAAGGCAATTGTGGAAGAAATGATTACCCCTCATCCTGCCTTGGCCAAATATGCTTATAGAGGTACTCCAGATATCAGAGTGGTGGTTTTCAATAGTGTGCCTGTGATGGCTATGACCAGAATCCCTACTAAAATGTCTCAAGGCAAGGCCAATTTGGATTTGGGTGCGATTGGATTGGGTATTGATATGGCGACTGGTGTAACGACTTATGGAGTTAGTGGAAAAGCAGAAAAAATTACTCACTTTCCCAACTCCAAGAAAAAAGTTAACGGTATTCTAATTCCAATGTGGAGCAGAGTTTTGGAAGTTGCAGTTCAAGCTGCTAACGCTGCGGGCTATACCTTCATGGGAGCTGACCTGTTTATCCATCAAGAAAAGGGTCCAATGATTGTGGAGCTTAACGGTTTTCCTGGCTTATCAATTCAGTTGGCCAATCGAGCTGGGCTTAAAAAACGACTAGATAGAGTCGAAGGCATTGAAGTTCGTGATGCCAAGCATGGGGTGAAAATTGCCCAAGCTTTATTTGCAGAAAATTTTGCTGACAAAATTAAAATTGAAGAAGGACTCAAAATTATTTCTACCAATCCCACTGTTTTAGTTCATGATGATGACAAAAAATGGTATTCGGCCGAAGGCAGAGTTAACACTGGTCGTTATCGTTCGGCTATTTCAGAAGATTTGGCTGACCAGTTGGGTTTAGTCGATATCGAAGATTTGCTATGGAGACAGCAGGAAGGTTTGGAGGGCAAGTTGCCAGTCGTTGAAGTACAGTTCAGTCTCAAGGGTGTTAAACACAACACGGCTATGGTGGTGACTAAATCGCTTAATAAAACCAAGTATCAGGTGGAGTTGGGACGTAAAGATCTTCAAGGTTATCTGATTGGTGAAATTGAAAGTTAGAACTATTTTCTATGTTAACTTTGGCCAAATTAGTTCCAATCAACTTGGAATCAGAAAAACAAAGATTTTTTGCCGAAAATGGTAACTATAATCCTCAATTTGAGTATGAAGATAATTTTCATCCTGACGAGCTTTTAGTCCATGGTTTACCTGAAAAGGACCTGTCAGCTTTAGCCGACAAGATTGTTCATGAAGACGTGGCTGCGCAATTAGCAGCAGACGCCAAAGAAAAAGTTGATGGACTTTTATCTCAGGAAGCGGTGACTAAAAAGGTGGAAGCCTTTTTACAATTACATGATCTATCAGAGCGGTATTCAATCACATGGTCAAGTAGTTTTGTAGCGAGAACTTCGATTACGGCTACAAACATTAAGCTAAGAATTCCGGCTGCCTTTAGAAGTCAAGAAGATTTATTGGGTATGCTTTATCACGAAGTAGGTACTCATGCCTTGCGCCGAGTTAATTACGAAAAACAACCTTGGTTCAAAAAGAAAAAACAGTTCGGTTTTGGTAGTTATTTGAGAACTGAAGAAGGTTTGGCCAGCTTGCACTCACTTTTGCCCTTAAAAAATAAATCAGCCTATGGTTCAGCGCTGAGGTATTTAGCTGTGGCTCATGCTCAACAAGAAGGGTTTGCTGAGACATATAAATTTGTTAGTCAGTACGTTGATGACCCAGAGCGTCGCTGGGCCATTACCTTCAAGCAAAAACGAGGTTTGACTGATACTAGTCTGCCCGGTGGTTACACCAAAGATCTGGTCTATTTTGCAGGCTTAGTGGAAGTTTGGCGTTATTTAAATCAACGCAATTTTGAAGTCGATGGTCTTTATTTTGGTAAATTGGCCAAAGAAGACGTAGAAAAAGCCAGAGAAATTAATCCAGCTTTTGAGCCCTTGTTACCGAGCTTTTACGTTACAGATAAAGACAGTTATCGCCGCTTAATGCAAGAAATTGGCCAAATCAACCATTTGCTTTAGATAAAAACTTCATTATTTCCTGAACCACATCGAGATTGGTGCAAGCTTCAAAGCCTTTGTATTGGGGACTACGATTAACTTCCATCACTAGCCATTTTTGGCTGTCTTGGTCAAAAATTAAATCAACTCCAGCAATGTCATAGCCAACGGCTTTGGCTGCAGAAACGGCTAAGCTGGATAACTCATCATTAAGTGGAAATTGTTCGGCACTACCGCCCAAAGAAACATTATTGCGGAATTCTTCTGGATTGTTGCTGCTTCTCTTTATTGCGGCTAACGGCTTTGATCCAATAACAATCACTCTCAAGTCACCATCATTGGGTAAGAATGGCTCAAAAACCAAAACTTCATCGTTATACTCTGCAACGACTTTTTGAGCTTCTTCTTTAGTTTTACATAAAAATACACCTTTGCCTTGGTTGAGAGTGCCTCTTTTGATCACCAGTGGATAGCTAGCGCTATTACTTAGTCCAATCTCACCAACAGCTACCACTGATGGAACGATAGGTAAGCCGTGTCGACTAAGTTCAAATAATTCGTAGCTTTTGCTATCAATCCAACTTAGGCCATCAGCAAGAACTTGATCAAAAACAGCAATTTGGTGAAGCTTGGCGTACTTGGCAATTAAAGTAGCCATTTCTTCTCGTCCGCCCAAAGTTCTTAAATAGATTGCATCAAAAGTAGTTAAATCTTTGCCCTGAACCTTGATTTCTATTTCTTTACCTAGGTTAATGACAACCTCTTTATAGTTGGATAAAGTCACCTGGTGACCAATTTTTTCACCCTCGATTTGGTAACGAGTTGTAGTGGGTCGATTAAATTTTTCCAAAATCAATATTTGCATGCGCGTATTATAACGAAAATTTAGTTTATATAGTGACAATCTTGGTATAATACCCCTATGGATAGAAAAAAAGTCGCCTTGGGAATGTCGGGCGGAGTAGACTCATCACTTTGTGCTCACCTGCTTAAAGAGCAGGGTTTTGAGGTGACTGGTGTTTATTTGGAGTGTTGGCGAGCTCCAGGTTGTCGAAGTGAAGAAGATCGCAAAGATGCGTTACAAGTTGCTTTGTCATTAAATTTGCCGTTCAAAGTTTTAGATTTCAAGCAAGCATATCGTGACCGAGTGGTTGAGTATTTTTTCAATGAGTACGAGGCTGGTCTAACACCAAATCCAGATGTAATGTGTAATAAAGAAATCAAGTTTGGTTTGTTTTACGACTGGGCGATGGAAAATGGCTTTGACTATGTGGCTACTGGCCATTACGCCAAATCCGAAGCTGGATTATTAAAAATCCCCAAAGACCAGCACAAAGATCAAACTTATTTTTTGTGCCAACTAACCAAAGACCAAGTCGAACATACACTTTTCCCTTTGGCAGATATTTTGAAAGATGATGTTAGAAAAGAAGCTAAGGCAAGAAATCTTCATGTTAGTGATAAAAAAGATTCTGTAGGAATTTGTTTTATTGGCGACATTAATGTACATGAGTTTTTACATGAGAGATTGGGTGAAAATCCAGGAGAAGTCATTAATACCAAAGGCGAAGTGATTGGTCGTCATGAGGGTTTATGGTTTTATACCATTGGTCAGCGCCATGGTTTTGAAATTGATAAGAAAACTGTGGTTAAGCTTGATAACGGTGAAACAATTATTAAGCAAAATATTCCACCTTTTTATGTGATCAAAAAGTTGCCAGCTACCAATCAATTGGTTGTGGGCTTTGGCGCTGAAACTTACGCTGATGAGCTAAGGGTGACTCAGCTACATTGGATTGACGACAATATGGCTGAATCAATTTTAGAAAAAAATTTAATGGTCAGAATTAGACATACAGGCAAACTGATTGATTGTAGTTTGGTTAGAAACGAAGATGATACTTGGGTGGCCAAATTATCAGAACCAACCAAGGGTATTGCTGAGGGTCAGGCGGCAGTGTTTTACCATCAAGAAGCTGACGGAGTTATCTGCTTGGGTGGTGGAATTATCTCCTCATAGTTTATAATGACTTTGTGTCATTAAAACTTTTTTTAAAAGCACAATTATTCGCTCTATTTTTTCTAAGCATTTTCTTTGGTTTGACTGCTCTTGGTTTGGGTGCGATTGCTTATGGCAAATTCCGCCAGTTTTCCGTTGCTTCTGGCTTATCTTTTACCAATGTCAAAGAGATTATCGAAAAGGGTTGGAACCAAGCGCCCGTATCCACTAACGGTCGGGTTAACTTCTTAATTTTAGGCTTAGATAGTTTGAAAACCAGGGTAGACGTACCACCACTTACAGATACTATGATGTTGGTGAGTTTGAATCTTTCTAATGGTCAAATCAATACCTTATCTTTTCCTAGAGATTTATGGCATGAAGGTTATCAGACCAGAATTAATGCTTTATATTTCTATGGTCAAGAGCGATATTCTGATCATCCAGACCAATTCTCTAAAGAAGTTTTGTCAGAAATGACTGGTGTGCCTATTCATTACACGGTCGTGCTTTCGTTTGAGCAAGTCAGTCAGTTAATTGATTTATTGGGAGGAGTAGAAATTGATGTGCCTACGGCTTTTGTCGATGAGAGCTTCCCTCGTACCGATGTGGACGTGACGGTGGTCAAAGATCCTAAACTACTTTATAAAACAGTTTCATTTGTTGAGGGGAAGCAAGTAATGTCCGGAGAGAAGGCTTTGGAGTATATGCGGTCTCGTAAAAGCGGTGACGATGAAGGAACTGATGTAGCTAGAGGAGCAAGACAACAATTGGTTTTGGACTCAGTTTTGGTCAAACTAAAACAAAAGAACACTCTGACCAATCCTCAGTTATTGGGCAATATTTACAAATATTACGAACAAAATTTCTCAAGTGTTGTGGACCCAAGTGAAGCTGTATCTTTGGTTAAAGCACTTTATCTGGTGAGAAATCAAATAGTCACCACCAATCATAATATTAGTATTTACCCTGATGACGAAGCAGGGGTGATTTTTCACCCAGAGCCTAGAAAATATAAAGGTGAGTGGATTTATGTGATTAGGGAAGCTCAGTTATTTATGTCATTTGTTCAAGATAAATTAGGTATTAAGCAATGAAAAAGTATTTAAGTGAGAAAAATCTAATTCGCAGTTTGTTGGTCTTAATTGTGCTGTTGGCACTGGGTGCTGGTTATTATCATGCCAAGTTTGAAGCAGAAAAACTCAAATACTTGAGATTAGAAGATAAATTCGTTAGAGTAAGGGGACAGTTGGGTCGTGAGGAGACACAAAGACTTATCGACGACTCTTATTAGAAATAAATATGATAAAACAAACACTTTTAGTTACAGGCGGAGCAGGTTTTATTGGTTCAAACTTCGTTCACTATTGGATGAAGAAAAATCCTCAAGATACCATTATCAACTTGGATGCTTTGACTTACGCTGGCAATAGGGAGTCACTGGCCGACCTTGAAGGTCAACAAAATCATGTTTTTGTTGAAGGTAATATTATTGATCGCGAGTTGGTTAATAAAATTATGGCTGATGTTGATATGGTGGTCCATTTTGCTGCTGAATCGCACGTTGATCGTTCGATTCTTAACCCCGACATTTTCCTCGAAACTAATGTGATGGGTACTCAAGTTTTACTTGATGCTGCTTTGAAAAATAAAGTCAAACGTTTCCATCATATTTCTACAGATGAGGTTTTTGGTTCTTTGGAACTTGGTAGTAGCGAAAAATTCAATGAGCACACACCTTATGATCCTAGAAGTCCATATTCAGCCGCCAAGGCTGGATCTGACCATTTGGTTAGAGCTTACGGTGAAACCTATGGATTGCCTTTTACTTTGACTAACAGTTCTAATAACTATGGCGAATACCACTTCCCAGAGAAGCTTTTCCCTTTGGCTATTACTAACTTGATTGATGGTTTGAAAGTGCCTGTGTATGGCGATGGTTTGAACGTTCGTGATTGGTTGTATGTTCAAGATCACTGCTCGGCAATTGATAGAGTTTTAACTGATGGCAAAGACGGTGAAACGTATTTAATTGGTGGTTTGAGCAAGGACATTTCTAATTTAGAGGTAGTCAAGATGATTTTGAGCTTGATGAATAAGTCTGAGTCCCAAATTGAGTTTATCGCCGATCGCAAGGGTCATGACCGTCGTTACTCAGTTGATTGGAGTAAGATTAGTCGTGAATTAGGTTGGGAACCTAGTGTTGATTTGGAAGAAGGCTTACGCAGAACTATCACTTGGTATGAAGAAAATCAGAATTGGTGGAGGCCGCTCAAAGAACAAGCCAAAGATTTTTTCAAAGCCAATTATCAAAAAGAAAATTAAAATATGAATGAAGGTGAGTTGGAGTCTGTTATTACCACTGGGCTTAATGGTTTGGTTGGTTCAAAATTTGAGCAACTTTTTTCTGGCAGTTATTGCTTTGATCGAATGGATTCTTCATCAAAAGAAAATCCGATTGATATCACCAATTATGATCAAGTGATTAAGGTTTTTTTAAATTCACCGGCCAAAAGCGTGATTCATTTGGCTGCATACACCAATGTCACTGGAGCTTGGGAACAAACTGACGACAAAACTGGGCCAGCATATTTGGTCAATGTTGAGGGAACGAAAAATATTGTTAGAGCTTGCCAAGAAACAGGCAAACATCTCATCCATATTTCAACAGCTTATGTTTTTAATGGTGAAAATGAAGGACTTTATTTGGAGTCAGATCCTGTTTCACCAATTGAGTGGTATGGTCAAACCAAAGCGTGGGCAGAAGAAGTTGTGATGAATTCCAGCATTCCTTGGACAATTTTTAGAATTGATCAGCCTTTCCGCTCCGATGAATTTTTCAAAGTTGATGTTGTTCATAAAATTATTAATGGTTTGAAAGACGGCTCACTTTATCCGCAATTCACTGATCATTTTTTTGGCCCAACCTTCATTGATGATTTTGCCAAAGTTCTTGATTGGGCAGTTAGAACGAAGACGACGGGTCTTTTTCATGCTAGTTCTGGCGAAAAATGGTCTGATTTTGATTTTGCAACTTTGATAAATCAGACTCACAGTCTTGGTGCAGAAATTAAACCCAGCCAACTAAACGATTATCTCAAAACTTTAGCCAGGCCTTATCAAAAAAATACGGCTCTGAATAATGAGAAACTTAAGTCAGCTTTGGACTTTTCCTTATTATCGGTCGCTGAGGCGGTTGAACAGGTTTAATAGCAATTCGCCGCCGCTTACAAAGGGCGGCGAAAAGTGTGATGATGCTGCTATCAGTGCATTGTTTCTTAGTAAAACAAGTGAAAGATAGTTTGAGGTTTACCGCGATACCAGAACGTGATTTCTTGTGGTTTCCCCTCAATAATTTGCTAAAATAGCGCCCATGAGACTGGATAATTTTAAAATTGAAGAGCATCAAGACCGACTGGTAAAATTGATCGGTTTGCTTTTGGCGGAAAAAAAACTTACTTTGGAGCGCTATTTGCAGGTGATCAAAAAAGTAACTAAGGTGGACGGTCAACAGTTTTCCAAAGATGAGTTGATTTTGGCTTATCCAAAACTGGCGGGAAAACATGGTTTGCCAGAGTTTGATCAAGCTTTCATTAATAAAATTAAAATGAAGCCGGTACGCACTCAGTCTGGTGTGACTCCAGTGACTGTTTTGACCAAACCTTTTCCTTGTCCAGGTCAGTGTATTTTTTGTCCTTCTGATATTAGAATGCCTAAGAGTTACTTGAGTGATGAACCAGGGGCACAGCGTGCAGAAAGAAACTGGTTTGACCCCTACTTGCAGGTTTATAACCGCTTGCAAGCTTTGACCAACATTGGCCACCATACTGATAAAGTGGAAATTATTATTCTAGGCGGAACATGGTCTTATTATCCTGAGGTTTACCAAATTTGGTTTATTAAAGAATGCTTTAGAGCATTGAATGAATTTGGGTTTAGTGATGGTCGAGCGGAGGTTTTGGCTAAATATGATGATTTGAAGCAAAGCGGCAAATGGTCAAATGACCCTAAGGAAAACGCGCAAATTTCTGAAGATTTATTGATCGTAGGTGGGGAAAAAGAAAAATACAATCAAGTTATTTCGAATGCTTATTTGGAGCCAGAAAAGAAAGTTGGCTTGGATCAAGTGCAGACAGCTGAGTGGTCAGATTTGGAGCGTGAACAAGTGATTAATGAAAATGCGAACTGTCGCTGTGTGGGATTGGTGGTGGAAACAAGACCAGATCATATTAGCGAAAAAGAAGTAACTAAAATTAGAAGATTAGGTTGTACTAAAACTCAAATCGGTGTGCAAAGTTTGAGTGATGGTGTTTTGCAAAAAAACCATCGTGGTCACGCTGTGGCTGCAACTAGGAGAGCTTTTAAACTATTGAGATTGGCAGGATTTAAGATTCATGCTCACATGATGGCCAATTTATACGGCTCAACACCAGAGAGAGATATTGAAGATTTCAAATCATTATTTAGTGACCCAGATTTTAAACCAGATGAATTAAAGCTTTATCCATGTAGTCTGATTGGTTCAGCGGAGCTGATGGCTTATTACAAAGATGGCCGCTGGAAACCTTATAACCATGAGGAATTACTGAGTGTGGTTTCAGCATCGATGGCCAATACTCCTGAATACTGTCGTTTGACTCGGGTGATTCGTGATATTCCATCGCCAGACATTGTGGTGGGTAATAAGTTGACTAACTTCAGACAAATTGCTGAAAACAAAATGCAAGAAACTGGTGATATTAGCCATGACATTCGTGCTCGTGAAATCAAAAATGCTGAATTCGATCCCGATAAAATTGAGTTGAAAATTGTTGATTATCCTACGAGCGTAAGTAATGAAAAATTTTTACAGTATGTGGTTGATGTTGATGGAGTAGAAAAAATTCTTGGCTTTTTGCGTTTGAGTTTACCAACAACTGAGCCATACATCGAAGAACTCAAAGGTGGAGCGATGATTCGTGAAATTCACGTTTATGGTGGGTTGGTGCAAATTGGCAAGAAAGGTCAGGCCAAAGCTCAGCACTTAGGATTGGGCACCAAGCTGATCAATCACGCCAAAAAAATTGCCAGTGAGGCAGGCTACAAAAAACTAAGCGTGATCAGTGCTATTGGTACCAAAGAGTATTACAGGAAAAAAGGTTTCTCCGACGGCAAGCTTTACCAATATATGGATCTAGATTAAAACTTACTCAGTTTTTTCTGGACCATCCATTTCGAAGCGGGAGCGAGTGTATTCAATTTTTCTTTTCATCACTTCTTCAATGTCGATGTTAAGTTCAAGTCCAAGTAAGATTAATGAGCCCATGACATCTGCAAATTCGTCTTCAACGTTTTGACGACTAAACTTGGCAATTTTGCTGTCTCGTTGGAGGTTCATACTAGTCAAAATTTCGTCTGATAGTTCACCAAGCTCTTCTACAATTTTCATGGTGCGAGCAAAAACCTTGTGATCTTGGTCTTTGAGCGGCCATCTTGTATTGAGGAAATTGCTGATTTGTTGGTATTGATCAACTAAATTTTGGATAGTCATATGGTATGTATTATATCATTGGCCAGGAGATTCGATAAATTTTGTCCAACTCCAGCTATTTTGCGCAGTTGATTGATCGATTTTGGCGAGAGAATGGCGGTTAAAACAATGATTTGGTCGGTAATTGGTGGGGTTTGCGGTGGGTAAATTTGTTTGCTCCGCCAGTTTTTGAGTTTTTCAATTTTCGTTTTGAGTTCTGGTGAAATGGCAATTGTTTTCGGTTGGCAAAATTGACATTTTTGACAGTGGATTTGTTCGTAAGTTTGATGGGTTGAGAAGTAGCGGTTGAGACTATCATGAAGGCAGGTTTTGCTGGTGAAAAGTTTTAGTAATTGCTTGGCTTTGAGTTGGCGAACTTTGGTTTGCTGACTATCCTTTTTGCTAATTAAAGACCACATGGTCAACCAGTCTTCGCGCCGATAAAGCAGATAGCAATTGGCTGGCTGTTGATCGCGGCCGGCGCGACCAATTTCTTGATAATAATTCTCAATGGAAGTTGATGGACCATAATGAATGACAAATCTAATGTTGGGTTTATCAACTCCCATACCAAAAGCGGTGGTAGCGACAATCAAAGAAATTTTTCCATGCAAAAAATCTGCTTGAACCCTCGATCTTTGATTTTTATCTAAGCCAGCGTGATAGGCTGCAACTTTTATATCTGGTAAGTAATAGGCAATGAGTTTGGCCAAATACTCTGTTTTTTCTCTAGTGGTGGCATAAATTATGCCATCTTCACGTTGATGCTTATTGAGGAGTAAGAATAAATTGATTTCTTGAGAAATTTGATTTTGGTAGGAATAAAAAAATAGTGATAAGTTTGGCCGGTAGGGTGAGTTGATAAAAACTTTGGGTTGATTAAGTTTCAGTTTATTACAAATTTCTACGCGGGTTTGTGGTGTAGCGGTGGCAGTGAGAGCAATTTTGACTGGTGGTTTTTTCAAGCTTTGCAAATTATCAGCGATCTCTAAATATGGTGGTCTAAAATCATGTCCCCACTCACTAATACAATGTGCTTCGTCGATAGCAACTAAATCGATATTTAAGCTGGATGATATTTGTTGCCAAGTCACGCTTTTGAGTCTTTCGGGCGTGAGATAGATGAATTTGTATGTGCTGATTTTTTGCAAGCGACCTTGGACTTCTTCTTTGCTTAACGACGAACTCAAGTAGGTGGCGCTAATATTTTTTCTTTCCAGTGCACTCACTTGATCTTCCATCAATGATAAAAGTGGGGTGATGACTAAAGTTTGACCTGTGAAAATCAAACCAGGAACTTGGTAACACAGTGATTTTCCTCCACCTGTTGGTAAAACTGCCAAAGTATCTTGGCCATTCAAAACTGACTCAATAATTTCGGCTTGTGGAGATCTAAAACTTTCATAGCCAAAGTATTTTTTGAGCGTGTGAAGGGCAATGTTTTGATGAGTATGGTTATTTGGCACTCAGTCATTGTGCCAAATAAATCTTTCAGGAGACTGACTTTTTGAGGTATTTTTTGTCTTTTAATTTTTCTGGCAGTAAACTTTTGTTTGAATACATTTCGTAGCCTTTGCCATAGCCAAGGCTTTTCATCAAATCAGTGGGGGCGTTTCTTAGCTCCATGGGAATGGGTAAATTGCCTAGTTTCTCCACATCGTGGAGAGCCGAAAAATAAGCATCATAAGCAGAGCGGTCTTTATTGCATTTGGCCAAATAAGCGGCGCCATGAGCTAGATTGATTTGCGCTTCTGGATAGCCAACTTTGTGAACAGCTTCAAAAACAGCATTGGCTACAACAAGAGCTGTTGGTTGCGCTAGGCCAATATCCTCACTAGCAAAAATGACCATTCTGCGAGCAATAAATTTTGGATCTTCACCACCTGCGACCATTCTGGCTAAGTAATAAAGTGCGCCATCAACATTGCTAGCACGCATTGATTTGATAAAGGCAGAAATAGTGTCGTAATGTTCTTCGCCCTTTTTGTCATAATTGAGATGAGATGACTGAAGAGTATCTTTGAGATGGGTTAAGTCTAAATCGCCATACAAAATCAAAGTGTTATCAATAATGGTGAGCAGTTTCCTGGCATCACCATTTGAAAAAGTGACTAGCCAATCTTCAGCTTCTTTAGTGATTTTTTGTTTGGTGTTTTTTATGATTTGACGAAGGTTGTCTTCACTTAATTTCTTGAGCACGAAAATTCTGGTGCGTGAGAGTAAAGCAGAAATAACTTCAAAACTGGGGTTTTCAGTCGTAGCGCCAATCAGGATCAAAGTGCCATCTTCGACAAAAGGTAATAGATAATCTTGCTGAGCTTTATTAAAACGATGAATTTCATCCAAAAATAAAATCGGAGGTAAATAGGTGGCGGTTAGTGATTGCTGGCTTGCTTCAGCTTTTTGAACAATTTCTCTGATATCAGCTTTGCCAGCGGAAACAGCGGAAAGTTCATAAAAATCACGGTTGTTTTCCCTCGCTATAATTTTGGCCAGAGTGGTTTTACCCACCCCAGGAGGTCCCCAAAAAATCATCGAAAAAGCCTGCTTGTTTTCGATAGCTTTTCGTAGCGGCTTATCTGGTCCCACTAAGTGTTCTTGGCCGATGAATTCGTCGAGAGTTTGAGGGCGGAGCTGGGCGGCAAGTGGTTGCATAAGCAATCCTAACTTAGCAAAGTTTTGGGTTTAGTTCTAGTGGTTGATTTGATACACTTGCCTTTATGACAGAAGTAAAAGTATGATAATGTCAGCTTGGTTGCAATTAAAGTTGAAACATCCCAAACTTTTGCGTTAATGAAAATTGGCGTGAACTTATGAAAGTGTGGTAGGTGGAAGAGATCGATAATTATTTTTTGAGAATTTGCCAAACTTTGTCTTTGAGTTCTTCAGCGATGGTTAATTTGACCATGCCTTTATTGGGTTGGCCGTAATAAAGAATGGCAGAGAGTGGTAGAGTCAAAATTAAAGCAGCGGTAATTAAATCTTCTTCGCCTTCGACTAAAATATGGTTTTTCTCAGTCAAATCTAAATTGGAAAGTTTGTCGAAAACCTCGCCTGTAATAGTACCAGCGGGGTTGGAGATTTTGAGCGTTGGAGTAATTTTTGCTAAAAGCTCGTGAACAAATGGCTCACGTTGAGTTTTGCCATCATAAACACCAATCTCATAAGTCCAATTTTTAAGTAAAAATTGTGACAAGGCATAGTCGCCAACGACTGCGACTAAATCTTTAGGTGAGTGATTGGCAACGCTGACGATTGAGCCGAGAGGTTTAGAGAAAAATTGACGTTGCTTATTGTCGATGGTTACTCCTTCTGGAAAGCCACCGGCAAAAAACACACCATTTCTGTTGACGTGACCGGATCTGATTTTAGTCGAGTGGAGTGGGGTGTTGGTTTCGTCGTTAAGAAGTGGTGCTAGGTAAATCGGCAATGGTCTCATGTTCATCGCTGAGCGAATTTCATTGATTTTGTCAGCACCTTTTTCTGTTTCCGTGGTGGCACACAAACTATCGATGCCCTTGAAATCTTTATCAATCGTAGGGCCATAAGGATCGTTCAGTTCGACAATTTCACAGTTGATGTTGTTTTGGCGGCAAAAATTGAGAACGTGTTTGACTCTGATTTTGTAAGGTTGGATGGATTTTGCCGAAGCTTTGCCATTTGCAAATTTATCAGCCATGACCCCAATCAGGAGTTTTTCACTGAAAGAATCAGCATATTTCAAAAAACTTTCATGACCGATGTGAAAATGGTCGAAAGTCCCGCCCATGGCCATTAAGTGAAAACGCTTTTTTAGTTTTGGCAACATTACGATATTATACTTCCTTCTAGGCGAAATGAGGTGGTATAATTGGAGTCTTATTCGCCGCGGTGGTGAAATGGTAGACACGCGAGACTTAAAATCTCGTGATAGCAATATCATGCGGGTTCGAGTCCCGCCTGCGGCACCAGTATTTAGATTATTAGCCAATCGAAATATTACATTTCGGGGAATAGCTCAGATGGCTAGAGCGCGCGGTTTGGGACCGCGAGGCCGCAGGTTCGAGCCCTGTTTCCCCGACATAATAAAGAAACTAGCGTATGCTAGTTTCTTTATTATCTTGGAGATATTGGTAAGATTCTTTGGTTCTGCCGCCAAGCGAGGTCGTTTTTTGGTTTCAATTTAGATCACGAAGCGCGTGGCTAATCCTTGAAAAGGGGAGCCCTGTTTCCCCAATAAATTAAGTTATAATGTTCGCAATTTATGTCTAAGTATAAAATCTATAAAAATGTCCATATTGTAGTGGGAATGATGTTTACAGTGGAAGCTGCAAGATTGGTTAGAAGTTTGACTTCCTACTTTATTTACTATGATGATAATTTTTGGGACGATGAATCATATTTAAGAATAAAACAAGGTAAATAGTTGTTTATTTAGCAAAAACCTCCGCTTTTGAGGGCGGAGGTTTGCTTCTGCATCAGAAATACGCTCAAATGTAAAGTTATAGGACGCAGTTTATACAAAACATCAACAGAAAACGACAGGGTTCAAAGCCTGTCGTTTTTTTAAAGTGCGGTCATAATAATTCCACAAACGGTTAAAACAATGCCTAAGCCTTGAATTTTATTAATTTTTTCGCTGGAAAAAACCATTGCTAAGCCAACGGTAACGATTGTTAAAGCAGATGCAATTGGGGTGACGATAATGCCGTCGCCATACGCTTGACCAAAACTAGCACTAAGTACGCCCACTGCTTCGAATGTTCCGACTGCAGTGATTAAGGCAATTAGTTTTTTGTTTGGCTTACTGATACTTAATGATTGTTTTCTAATTTTGGCGATCAAAAAAACCACGCCGATGGCAACTAATTTAATTAAAAAGCTGACTAAAATCCAATCTGCTTTTTCCACAATAAATTCGTTAACGGGCCAATAAAAAATACCAAAAATTACGGCAGCGATGAGTGTTTCTTTGACACCTGTCAAAAGAGCAAGGCTACCTTTTTTCAGGTCGTTAAAATTGACACTGACAAGTAAAATACCGAATAAAAGCAAAGCAATGGCGGGAACTTGTAATCTTGATAATTCCTGACCTCTGATGAAAAAAGAAATCGCAATCACAAATAAAACTTGAATATTTATTGTTGCAGAAATAACAGAAACGTTGCCAATTTCAAAGCCTTTGTAGAAAAACAAATAACCAATTGCATACATAATTCCACAAAAAACTGTCAGGAATAAAAGTGGAGTGGAAATAGCAAAGCTACTAGAAACAAAAAGCAAGAAAAAACCCATCAAAAACAAGCCGGCAATTTGCGACCAAAAAAGGGTTTTATTATGGCCAACTTTTTCTGAAGCAGCATTGGCAAAGAAGTCGGAATTTCCCCAGCCAATCATGCCGCCTAAGCCGCTCAAAATGCTGAGTAAGGTTTTGTCCATAAATTAAATTTTTTCTGCGTCTTTGGTGTCGATCAGTTGCTGTGGAGTCATGAAGTAAAGATCGATCATCTTTTGTTTTTGTTCTTCAGTTAGATTTTCGAGTTTTTCTGTTCTGACCATGATTTTGGTTTCACGTCCGTCCAATCTTTTTAGTCTAGTATATTCGCGGTCTAACTTGGGTTTGATAGCTTCATGGAAACCGTTTTCGGAATCAGGGTCGAATAAAACATAAGTCGGCGGATTGTTCATGAGCATGGTTTGATAATTGGCTCTGATTTCTGGAGAACGCCAAGCCCAAGGGAGATGGAAAAGTTCTTTGCCAGCGATTGGAACATCGGCAATGATATTGATGTAACCAGCTCCATCAGGTCCAGTTAATAAAGTATCGGTGGGTTCTTTGAGCACTTTGATAATATCGGCAGTGGATTGGAAGTCACCATAGCCAATAAAGTGTTCTTCAAGCTTATCTTTTTTCTCCAAAATCCATGGTGAGATTTGACCAATTAAAATTACCGGAATGATGAAATAAATTGCCAGTAACCAGATTTTTTTGGATTTAGACCATGACCAAAGTAAAAATTGAGCAATCAACATTCCCCAAGCGGCGATGAATGGATAAAGGTGGAAGCCAGTGTAAAACATGGTAGGGAAGACAAAGACGCGGTTATTAAGGCTTAAAACTAAAACAAAAAGTAACAACCATTTTGCCCACTCACTTAATTTGCTTTTGTTTGATTTGAGAGCAAAAATCACACCTAAAACAATCAAAACATTTTGCCAAATAAAGAATTTACCCAAACTGGTTTCGGCATGCAAAAAGGCTTGGAAAGGATATGTATAAGCGGTGAAGCTGTCTTGCCAAGTTTTGGCGCCGTGAATGTCGACCACGTACTTCATGACATTTCGAATGCTTTCTTTATACCAGCCAATTGGCGAAACAATAATGAAGACAAGTGATAGTAAAATGATGTAGGTAGAGGCTAGAGAAATTTTTTGTTCTTTGTCGGATAGCCAAGCGTAAACCAAGCCAGAAATCAAAACGTATGGCCAGAGTGGCGAGAGCGACATGGTAATCCAGGCTGAAGCTAGGGCAAAAAGTGCTGGGTCGACCCAGGATAATTTCTTCTTTAGACCTAAATGATCATCACTTTTTTGTCTAAAAATTTTCTCAATTAAGAGTCCTAAACTTAAGGCTAGTGCTGGAGCAGCTAATGTTTCTCCAAGCAAATACCAACCAAAGAATAAATAAGAAGTGATGGTTAAAATCGCTGAGACAAATAAGCCACGCCATCTAAATCTCCAAGTTAGAACAAAAAGCCAACCCGCCATCAAAATAAATAAGGCAACTCTGATTCTTTCCACTAATAAAAATAGAGTGTTATAGGGAATGACTTTGGTAATCAAGGCGCCTAGCAAGAAGGGTAGTGGTTGGTGATTAACCGATAAATCAGTGTAGAGACCTTTGTTATATTTCCACATCATCCAGCCGTTGGTGAGGTGATCAGTTTCATCTTGGAAGTACCAAGATTGACTGTGTTTTTTGAGACCATAAAAAGTTACAACCAAAATAACCGCCAAAACAGCGAGCGGTAGAAAATAGCTGATAATTTGGCGAAGGGAAAACTTGCCAAATAAAATTGGACGGTCAAACATTTATTGAATTGCTTGTAGTTTGTAATGTTCTTTTTTCATGCATTCATTCATGATCACAGTTAAACCAGCTTGCTCAGCTTTAGCCTTGGCTTCTGGAGCAATGACGCCTTCTTGGAGCCAGATAACAGGTTTGATGTTTAAGCTTAAAATTTCGTCAACGATTTCCATGACAGCTTCTGGTTGGCGAAAAACATCGACGATATTAATTTCTTGTGGGTTAGGGATTTGAGAAAGACTGGCAAAAGCTGGTAAACCAAAAACTTCTTGAATCATGGGATTAACCGGGATAATTTCAAAACCATTTTCCATCAAATATTTAAATACTCCATGACTAGGACGTGCTGGGTTATCAGAAAGACCAATGACCGCAATTTTTTTGGGTGGAGTCAGGATTTCAGCTTTGGTCATGCTGACATTTAAGCAAAAAAGCGAGGGGAGAGCAACCAGATAATAGAATTTCAGTTTTTCGAGGAGTAAAATAACTATCTACTGATGGTTGGTTTTGAAAAATGATGAAGACGGAGTATAGCGCAGATGGTAGCGCGCAGCGTTCGGGACGCTGAGGCCATCGGTTCGAGTCCGATTACTCCGACTAGAGTTCCCATCAGGGCCAGTAAGCAGGGTATCAAAGGGTTCTTTTAGCCTGTACGCCGTGACTTTTTCTGTATCAATCCACACGTTCAAGAAAACAATTCGTACAATTTGGTCTTTGAGTTCGGGAGTTCCTTCTTTCACCGATTGACCAGCACTTTTAGACAAGTTCAAGAAGTCTTCCAACGTGAGCGTATCTTGTTGAATATCAGGCATTTGCTCTTTAAGTACAGTAATGTCAGTCATCAGTTGCGTCTTTTGCTCCGTAAGCTCTGCTAGTTTTTGTTCACCATATTGTTTGGCGGTTGAGCCCTCTTTTTGTTTGAGTACCCCGAGAGCAATATCTCTTAACTCTGTCTCTAGTGATTTGAGTGTGCCCAGCTTGCCATTCAATTCTCGTTCTAGCTTGGTGCGTTTGACAGAAAGCACGTCAGTCATTTCTTTGAAATAGATTTGGTAGTCTTCCTCAGTAAGGTTCAAACCGTCAGCCAAAAATTCATAAAGCCAGTTGAGCAAGATATTCACCCTCATCGAAGCCTTAATCTTGGTTGGGTCATTCCTGGCTTTATCCCTGTTTTCCTGAATATTTCGAACGCAGTTGGGATTCTCACAACGGAAATTGAGATACCGCTTACCACTGCCGCCAGTTGAGGGACCAACGGTCATATTGGCATCACAGAATGAACACTTCACAAACGCCTTGAACGGGTAAAAAGTGTGGCGGTGAGTATTAACCGGTGTTAAACGGCTTCTGCCCATAGTGTTAATTTGCAAAAAGTCTTCTTCGCTGACGGCAGAAACGAAGTCATGCTTGGTACTGTCAACTCCCCGCTATACTCAACACAATAATATGATATAAATAACGTGTTGGGAGAAAGGGAAATATGTCACAAAATAGTAAGCGGTTTTTCAGTCCGCAACAAAAATTAGAAATTGTGAT